>Ga0247813_10000202_pt1 | contig 69316 bp, 66 predicted proteins | sample UWRJL169409C1_FD_180719 | JGI IMG/M metagenome (GOLD analysis project Ga0247813, IMG submission 180719) | Plant litter microbial communities from Arlington Agricultural Research Station in Wisconsin, United States - UWRJ-L169-409C-1 | ecosystem: Environmental > Terrestrial > Plant litter >... | reverse complement strand
ACGTCCGTGGGCGGTAGGGCTGCGGGCGGCTGTCCGGCTGCGGCGAGCACCGCAGCGAAAGGCGGATCAGGGCCGCGCATGTTTGAGCGAAGCGAGTTTGCGCGGACCCCGCCTTTCGTGAGGAGCAGCAGCGAAGTCCGAAGGACCGCAGTCGTCTGCCGCCCGCAGGCCTACCGCCCACCGACGCCCCACGCACAAAGAAACCCTCAGCGCCCAAGATAAACCTCGATCACCCGCTCATCCGCCTGCACCTCGTCGAGCGTGCCTTGCGCCAACACAGACCCATCGCACAGCACCGTGACGATCTCCGAGATCGTGCGGATGAAGCTCATGTCGTGCTCCACCACCATCAGCGAATGCTTGCCCTTGAGCGTGAGGAACAGTTCGGCCGTGCGCGCCGTCTCTTCGTCGGTCATGCCCGCCACGGGCTCGTCGAGCAGCAGCAGCTTCGGGTCCTGCATCAGCAGCATGCCGATCTCCAGCCACTGCTTCTGCCCGTGGCTCAGGTTGCCCGCCATGCGCGACACACTGTCGGCCAGGTGGATGGTCTCGATGATCTCGGCCAGTCGGTCGCTCTGCGCCGAGTCGAGCTTGAACAGCATCGAGCGCTTCACGCCCTTGTCGGTCTTCAGCGCGAGTTCGAGGTTCTCGAACACCGTGAGCTGCTCGAACACCGTCGGCTTCTGGAACTTGCGGCCGATGCCGAGCTGGGCGATGTCCGCCTCCTTGTGGCGCAGCAGGTCGATGGTGCTGCCGAAGAACACGGTGCCGCTGTCCGGCCGCGTCTTGCCGGTGATGATGTCCATCATCGTGGTCTTGCCGGCGCCGTTCGGGCCGATGATGCAGCGCAGTTCGCCGGGCGCGATGTCCAGGCTCAGGTTGTTGATGGCCTTGAAGCCGTCGAAGCTGACGCACACGTCCTCGAGGTAGAGGATGCGGCCGTGCGTCACGTCCACCTCGCCGGGCGTGGCGATGCGGCCGAAGTCGGCGCTGCGGCCACCCGACGCCGTGTCGCCTGCGACCGGCAGGCCCTGCGCCCTGGCCGTGCGCTGCGCGCCGGCTTCCATCAGATCGGGCGTCATGCGCGTGCTCCTTCGGTGCTCGTTGCAGGCAGCGGCGACAGGGCCGAAGGCTCGACGCCTTCGGACGCAGCGAGCGCGCGTTGCGCTTCCAGCCGCGCGTCGCCGGTGGACGATGCGCCCCGGGTGCGCCACTTGCGCACCAGCCCGACGATGCCATTCGGCAGGAACAGCGTGACCGCGATGAACAGCGCGCCGAGGAAGTACAGCCAGTACTCCGGGTAGGCCACCGTCAGCCAGCTCTTCGCGCCATTGACGATGAAGGCGCCGATGATCGGCCCGATAAGCGTCGCGCGCCCGCCGACCGCGGCCCACACGGCGATCTCGATCGAGTTGGCCGCGCTCATCTCGCCCGGGTTGATGATGCCGACCTGCGGCACGTACAGCGCGCCGGCCACGCCGCACATGATGGCGGAGATGACCCAGATGGTGAGTTTGTACGGCAGCGGGTTGTAGCCCGAGAACATCACGCGCGTCTCCGCGTCGCGGATGGCCTGCAGCACGCGGCCGAACTTGCTGCCGATGAGCCACTTGCTGAACAGGAAGAACCCGAGCAGAGTGAGGCCGGTCATCACGAACAACGTCATGCGCATGCTCTGCGTGGCGATCGGAATGTCGAGGATGCGCTTGAAGTCGGTGAAGCCGTTGTTGCCGCCGAAGCCCGTCTCGTTGCGGAAGAACAGCAGCATCGCGGCGAAAGTCATGGCCTGCGTGATGATCGAGAAGTAAACGCCCTTGATGCGCGAGCGGAAGGCGAAGAAGCCGAACACGAAGGCAATCAGGCCCGGCACCGCGACGATCATCACCAGCGTCATCACGAAGCTGCCGCTGAAGGTCCAGTGCCAGGGCAGTTCCTTCCAATCGAGGAACACCATGAAGTCCGGCAGGTCGCTCTTGTAGTTGCCGTCGCGGCCGATCTGGCGCATGAGGTACATGCCCATCATGTAGCCACCGAGCGCGAAGAACATGCCGTGGCCCAGCGACAGGATGCCGGTGTAGCCCCAGATCAGGTCCATCGCCAACGCGCAGATGGCGTAGCACATGATCTTGCCGACCAGCGCCACCGCGTAGTCGCTCATGTAGAACATGCTCTCGCGCGGCACCAGCAGGTTGAGCATCGGCGCGACGGCGCAGACCACGATCAGCGCCACGAAGAAAACCGTCCAGCCCTTGCCGCTGAGCAGCGGGCCTTTGGTGGGAAGAACAACTTTGCTCATGCCTCTGCACTCCGACCCTTCATCGCAAAGATGCCCTGCGGCCGCTTCTGGATGAAGATGATGATGAAGACGAGCACCGCGATCTTCGCGAGCACCGCACCGGCCCAGCCTTCGATGAACTTGTTCAGGATGCCCAGGCCCATCGCCGCGTAGACGGTGCCGGCCAGCTGGCCGACGCCACCCATCACCACCACCATGAACGAGTCGACGATGTAGCTCTGGCCGAGGTCGGGGCCGACGTTGCCAATCTGGCTCAGCGCACAACCCGCGAGGCCGGCAATGCCGGAGCCCAGCGCGAAGGCATAGGTGTCGATGCGCGCCGTGTTCACGCCCATGCACGAGGCGATGGGCCGGTTCTGCGTCACGCCGCGCACGAACAGGCCGAGCCGCGTACGGCCGATGAGCCAGCCCATCGCGAGCAGCACCAGCACCGCGAACACGATGATGCCGATGCGGTTCCACGGCAGCGTCACGTTGCTCAGCATGGTGAAGCCGCCGCTCATCCAGCCGGGGTTTTCCACGCCGACGTTCTGTGCGCCGAAGAGCGTGCGCACCAGTTGCTGCAGCATCAGGCTGATGCCCCAGGTGGCCAGCAGCGTCTCGAGCGGGCGACCGTAGAGGAAGCGGATGACGCCACGTTCGAGCACGGCACCGACCAGCGCCGACGCCATGAAGGACACCGGAATCGCCGCCACCAAGTACCAGCCGAAGGCGGCCTCCGGCAGGTACTTCTGGAACAGCGTCTGCATGACGTAGGTCGCGTAGGCGCCGATCATCATCAGCTCGCCATGCGCCATGTTGATGACGCCCATCAGGCCGTAGGTGATGGCCAGGCCGAGCGCGGCGAGCAGCAGCACCGAGCCCAGGCTGATGCCGCTGAACACGGCGTTGATGCGGTCGCCCCAGACCAGCGCGCCGTCGATGCCCGCGATGGACGCGGCAATGGCGCTCTTGACGCCTGCATCCGTTTCGTCGGCCAGCTGCTGGTTGAGCAGCAGCTTGGTGTCGGGGCTCTTGCGCTCGCCAAGCGCCTTGGCGGCCAGGATGCGCTTGGCCACGTCGGTGCTGTTGAGCAGCGACGCCGCGCGCACGAGTTCGAGCTGGGCCTTGATCGACGGGTTCGTTTCCGCAGCCAGTGCCTTTTCCACGGCAGGCAGACGCGATTCGCTCGGCTCCTTGAGCAGGCCCTGTGCCGCTTCGGCGCGCACCTTGTCGTCCTTGCTGGTGAGCCGCAGCACGGCCTGCGCGGCGTCCAGAGCGCCACGCATCAGGTTGTTGTTGACGACGTCCTCGGCGGTGTCGGGCACCGCGAGCGACGCGCCGGTGACCGGGTCGAAGCCCCGTACTTCACCGTTCTGGTCCTTGATGACGAAGACCTTGTCTTCGGTGTACTTGACCGCATCGTCGGCCATCGCCTGGATGAACGCGGCCGTGTTGTCGTCGGCGGTGAGCACCGCCTTGTCGAGCGCCGCGATGCGGGCCTCGGTGTCGCCCGAAGCGATGGCTCGGGCCTCGTCGGCGGTCAGCGCGTGGGCGGACATGGCCGCGAGAAGCGCGAATGCCGTCGCGCAGGAATGGATGAAGCGCATGGGTGGTCGCACGGCGTCTCTCTGATGTGGGAACACCGCGGAACCGGCTTCGCCGGGCCGCAGGTGTTGCCCCCGGTAGGGGGTGGGAGGAGGCGACACGAAGTGCGCCGCATCCTGGGGGCGAGCCAAGTTACATCGACTTGCCGGCGGGCTGGTCGGGCTTCTTGTCGTTGCCTTCGATGTACGGGCTCCAAGGCTTGGCCTTGACCGGGCCCGGCGTCTTCCACACCACGTTGAACTGGCCGTCGGCCTTGATCTCGCCGATGAACACGCTCTTGTGCAGGTGGTGGTTCTTCTCGTCCATCTTCGAGACGATGCCCGACGGTGCGTTGAAGGTCTGGCCGGCCATGGCGGCGATCACCTTGTCGGTGTCGGTCGACTTGGCTTTCTCCACGGCCTGCTTCCACATGTGGATGCCGATCCAGGTGGCTTCCATCGGGTCGTTGGTCAGCGGCTTGTCCATGTGGCCCGGAATCTTGTTGGCCTTGGCGTAGTCGCTCCACTGCTTGATGAAGGCGGTGTTGGTCGGGTTCTTGATCGACATGAAGTAGTTCCATGCGGCCAGGTGGCCCACCAGCGGCTTGGTGTCCACGCCGCGCAGTTCTTCTTCGCCCACCGAGAAGGCGACGACCGGCACGTCCTTGGCCTTCAGGCCCGCGTTGCCCAGTTCCTTGTAGAAGGGCACGTTCGAGTCGCCGTTGATGGTCGACACGACGGCGGTCTTGCCGCCGGCAGAGAACTTCTTGACGTCGGCGACGATGGTCTGGTAGTCGCTGTGGCCGAAGGGCGTGTACTTCTCGTCGATGTCCTTGTCGGCCACGCCCTTGCTCTTGAGGTAGGCGCGCAGGATCTTGTTGGTGGTGCGCGGGTACACGTAGTCGGTGCCCAGCAGCACCCAGCGCTTGGCGCCGCCGCCTTCCTTGCTCATCAGATAGTCGACGGCCGGAATGGCTTGCTGGTTGGGTGCCGCGCCCGTGTAGAACACGTTCTTGCTGAGTTCTTCACCTTCGTACTGCACCGGGTAGAACAGCAGGCCGTTCATTTCCTCGACCACCGGCAGCACCGACTTGCGCGACACCGAGGTCCAGCAGCCGAAGATCACCGAGACCTTGTCCTGGCCCAGCAGCTGCTTGGTCTTCTCGGCGAACAGGGGCCAGTTGGAGGCCGGGTCGACGATCACGGGCTCGAGCTTCTTGCCCATCACGCCGCCCTTCTTGTTGATGTCCTCGATGGCCATCAGCACCGTGTCCTTCAACACGGTTTCGGAGATCGCCATCGTGCCCGACAGCGAGTGCAGCACGCCGACCTTGATGGTGTCGGCGGCAAAGGCGGGCGCAGCGGAAATGCCGGCCAGCGCGACGGCGGCGGTGAGCGCCTTGAGGGTGAAACGACGTTGCATGTGACTTCCTTCTCCGGTGTGGTTGACTTGAACCGTTGCGGTCATCAACGTGATGCGCAGCGATGGAGCGAAGTCTCGGCGCGAGAGGGGAAGTCACAAATACGCCGGGTGGCGTACGGCCCCTGCAGGCCTTCGGAGACCGGGGCCGCAGGGCGCCTCAATCAGATCGGTGCCCGAGGCATCGGCTAGAAGGTCATCCTCGGCAACTCTTTGTCGCTGAAGACGACATGGGATTCGCATCGTGCGGAATGGGTGACAACGATTCAAAGGTTAGGTCGTCGAGTCGGCGTCACGGCTGCACAGGCACCGTCTACTTCAAGCTGATGTTGGCTTGCTTTGCAACGGCATCGAACTTGGTGATGCTGCTCTTGGCGAATGCGTCGGCTTCGGCAGGGGTGAGATTCGACGGCACCTGTCCCGCGGCCTCCAGGGCCGCTTTCACTTCCGGCGTCTTCATGGCCTCGGCGATGGCCTTGTTGAGTTTCATGATGATCGCGGCATCAGTGCGCGCGGGAACCGCCGCGATGAAGAACTGTGTCGCTTCATAACCCTTCAAGCCGGCTTCGCTCATGGTCGGTACATCGGGCAACGACGCCAGCCGGAACGGCGTGGTGACGGCGTAGGCCTTCAATTTGCCGGCATTGATCTGCGCGAGAACGGGTGTCACCCCCAACATGCCGAGCGACACCTGCCCACCCACGACATCGGTCACGGCCTGGCCACCGCCCTTGTAGGGGACGTGGATCATCTTGGTTCCGGCCATGGTGTTGAAGAGTTCGCCTGCCAGATGTTGGCCTGTGCCGGTACCTGAACTCGCATAACTCCAATCCTGTGGGTTTTTCTTCATGGCACCGATCAGGTCCTGCAGATTCGAATGCGCGTTGGCGGCCGCGCCGACGAGCACGATCGGTCCTTGCGAGATCAGGGAAACCGCAGACAGTTCGTGGCCCAAAGCGGGTTGTCTCTCGGCATGAATGATCGGGCCAGGAACCGTGATCAGCCAATAGCCATCGTTGGCGGCGCGCGCGGCGTATTGCAGCGCAATGGCGCCCGAGGCACCGGCGCGGTTGTCGATCACGATGGTTTGCCCGATGCGGTCTGACACGACCTTTGCCACGGAACGCGTGATGACATCCACCGAACCACCGGGGACATAGCCAACGATCCAGGTGATGGGCTTCGCCTTGGGCCAGGTGCCGGGATCGCCTGCGGCGAGCACGGTCGCGGGCAGGCACATCACGGCGGCAGCGGCCAAGAGCACGCGGCGAGAGAAGAAAGAGAACGGTGTGGACATTCAGGACTCCAGAAGAAGATGGATGAAGAGAACGAGGGAGCGCTCAGTCGGGCTTGCCCGGCGGCGTGTTGGGAAACTGCTGGCAGCTCTTGTTGAAGGCCTGCACCATGCGCAGGACGGGGCCGAGCACCCAGGTGTTGAAGACCAGCACGTCTGTCTCCTCCTTGGGGTCGCGCGTGAGATTGAAGAGATAGGGCGATTCGAGCTTGCCCTTGCCCTCGTTCACCTCGGGCTCCCAGTAGAAGTGCAGCTTCCAGTCGCGCCACTTCACCGCGCGCAGATCGTTCTTGATGTAGAACAAAAAGCCTTCGCGCGCCGACTTCTCCTCTTCGCCGAACAGGAAGGCGCGCTGGTCCACGCCATCGATGGGACGGTCGTCCGGTAGCTGTGCGCCTGCAACGGCCGCCAGCGTGGTGAAGAGATCGGTCACGTGCACCAGCTCATTGCTGGTGCGGCCGGGCTCGATGCGACCCGGCCAACGCGCAATGAAGGGCACGCGCAGGCTGCCTTCCATCGCGGTGTGGTACGTGCCGCGCCACGGGCCAGCGGTGCCGCGGTACGGCGCGCGGAACTCCGGGCCGTTGTCGCTGCAGAAGATGAAGAGCGTGTCGTCGGCGATGCCCAGCCGTTCGACCTCGTCAACGATCTCGCCGACGCGGTGGTCCATCTCGACCATCGAATCTGCAAAGTCGCCCGCGCCGGTGCGCCCTGCGAAGTCCGGATGTGGCAGCGTCGGGAAGTGCAGGTGCACCAGCGGCAGGTACAGGAAGAAGGGTTTGCGCGCCGCGTGGTGGCGCTGCATGAAGGCCTGCGAGTGTTCGACCAGTTCGGCATCGATGCCGCGACGGCTGTCGAGGTCGTAGACCTTCACGATCTCCGATGGCTCGCCGCGACGGCCACGCATGATGTGCGGGATGTCGGCCACCGACGGGTCGAAGCCGACCGTCGAGGTGAACTGGCTTTCGTCGGTGGTGCGCGGGATGCCGTACCACTCATCGAAGCCGCGGTCCGACGGGTAACGGCCTTCGATATCACCCAGGTGCCACTTGCCGAAATGCGCCGTCGCATAACCCTGCGCCGACAGCAGCTCGGCCAGCGTCACCTCCCAGCGCGTGAGGCCCTGCGGCAGACCCGGCGGCACCGACTGAAGGCAACCGGTGCGGATGGGATGACGCCCGCTCATCAGGGCGGAGCGGGTCGGTACGCAGTCGCTCTCGACGTTGAAGTTCTGCAGCAGCAGGCCCTGGCGAGCGAGCGCGTCGATGCGCGGCGTGGGCGCGCCGCGCAGGGCGCCGCCGCCGTAGCAGCCGAGTTCGCCCCAGCCGAGGTTGTCGGCGACGATCAGGACGATGTTGGGTGGATTCACGGTCGGTTCTCGCTGAAGCTGTAAGTCGCTTCAATCTAGCCAGACCGGTGCCAGATGCCATTCCTCTCGATAAAGAATCCGATAACGAACAGGAATGCGCGGCACGCGCCGTATGCCGGCCCGGATCAGCGGGGGATGGCCGTAGCAGGTGGCACGCAGTCCGCCAGCAGCTGATCGCGAAAGGCCGTCATCAGCGGCGACCACTGGGCCTGTGGCCGGGTAAGCAGCACCAGCGTGCGCCGCAGTTCGAGCATAGGCAAGGGCAGCGCTTCGACGCGGCCACGCCAGGCGCGCATCACGGAGGCCGGTACCAGGCCCACCAGGTTGGTGCTGGCGATCAGGCCCATCGCGGCTTCCGACATGTAGTCAGCCTCGAGCGTGACGCGCGGTTCCGGCGCACCGGCCTGCTCGAAGATCTGCATCACCAGGCGGCGCGCAGCGCTCTGGCGGCTCGGCATGGCCCAGGCGCAATCGGTCAGATCCGACAGCGTCAGCGCGGCCCGTCGCGCCAGCGGGTGGTCGGCGCGCGCAACCACGCGAACCGTGTCCTCGCTCAACGCCAACTGGTCGCAACCGAACGAGATGCCGGGGTACGACGGCACGACGGCCACGTCGAGTTCAGCCTTCTCCACCGCCTCGTTGAGCGCGTCGGACTTGCCGATGACCATCGTCAGGCGCAGGCCCGGCCGGCGGCGCACCATGTCCGAGAGCACGCGCACCGCGGGCCCGTCGCTGGCCGCGTTGGTCAGCCCAACGCGCAGCAACCCCGCATGCTGCGCCCGCAGTTCGGAGGCAGACCGCATCAGCTCGAGGTGCCCAGTGTCGAAGCGCCGCGCCGATTCGAGAAAGAGTTGCCCCTCGGCGGTCAGGCGAGCGCCGTGCGCACCACGCTCGAAAAGGGCCACGCCGACGGCGTCTTCCAACCGCCGGATCGCCTTCGAAACCGCGGGCTGCGTCACGCCCACGGCGTCGGCCGCGCGGCCGACATGGCCCTGACGGGCCACCTCGAGGAAATAGGCGATGTCGGCTGGGGAGAAGCTCATGCGTCCTTGAACTGCTTCGACACGAAAGCCCAGATCAGCTTCGAAGCATCGGGCCCCGCCGGGTCGCTGAAGGCCTGCCGCAAGGTGCCGCCGCTCCAGGCATGGCCCAAGCCGCCGATCTCGCAGAGACGGACGCGCGTGCGGCCATCACGCGTGTAGTCCGTGACGCGCATCGGTCGACGCTGGCCGCGCTGCAGCATGCGCGGCACGCCCGGCCGTGCGCCGGTGGCGGTCGCCCACACTGCGGCGGTGTCGGTAGCGTTGCCCGCCGTGACGACGGTGTCGGCATCGCCGTGCAACACCAGCAGTGGCGGAAGGCTGGCGCCGAGCGCCGCGGCCCCCATTGCCTTGCCGACGGCGGTGACCTGCACCACCGGCGTGCGCCTGCCGCGCATGGCGCCCAGTGCTGTGGCCGACGACTGCGCCGCACCGGGCGCGACACCCGAGTGCATCGCCACGGCCTTGAAGCGCCCGGGGAAGTGCGTCGCCATCAGCACCGCCATGCTCGCCCCGGCCGAGAGCCCGGCGACGGCGATGCGGTCGCGGTCCACCGGGTGGTACAGGCAGACCTGGTCGACCGCGGCCATCAGCGTGGCCGCTTCGGCACGCGCCTTGCCGGTGCGGGTGTCGTACCAGTTCCAGCAGCCGTGCGGGTTCACCATGCGGTCCTGCTCGGGGTAGAGCACCAGAAAGCGCTCGCGCGTGGCCAAGCGGTTCATGCGGCTGCTGGTGGCCAGGTCGCGGCCGGTCTGGCCGCAGCCGTGCAGCATCACCAGCAGCGGCAGCTTTTCGCCCGGCGCGAGCGCGAGGCCGGGCGGACGGTAGAGGTGATAGCGCCGCGCGCCCGCCGGGCCGACCGCGATGCCGGAGAGCCAGTCGCCCGGCCCGGACGGCGGCTTATGCTGCTGGACCGTCGCCTGCTGCATCTGCGCCGCGACGCGCTGGCCAGCGCCGAAGGTGGCCTTGGTGAGCGCGCGCAGGTTGCGCGCATAGGCACGCGTCAGCGCGGAGGTGTTGGAGCGGCGGACCATGGGCGCACGGTAGCAGTTTCTGCGCCGTGTGCCTCGATTCGCTCAGTAGACCTCGGGCACGTACATGTCGGCCGGCACCGGCTGGCGCAGGTAGTCCGGGTTGCGCACCCGCGCCGGCAGGTCGATCGGCGGATGCGTGACTTCCTGGTAGGGCAACTGGCCGAGCAGGTGGGCGATGCAGTTCAATCGGGCCTTCTTCTTGTCGACCGCCTGCACGACCCACCACGGTGCTTCCGCAATGTGGGTGCGTTCGAGCATCACTTCCTTTGCGCGGGTGTACTCCTCCCAGCGACGGCGGCTTTCCAGATCCATCGGGCTCAGCTTCCACTGCTTGAGCGGGTCGTGGATGCGGCCGAGAAAGCGCATGTGCTGCTCGTCGTCGGTGATGGAGAACCAGTACTTGATGAGCTTGATGCCAGAGCGCACGAGCATCTTCTCGAACTCCGGCACGCTGCGAAAGAACTCCTCGTACTCTTCGTCGGTGCAAAAGCCCATCACCTTCTCGACGCCGGCGCGGTTGTACCAGCTGCGGTCGAACAGCACCATTTCACCAGCGGCCGGCAGGTGCGCGATGTAGCGCTGGAAGTACCACTGCGTGCGCTCGCGATCGTTGGGCGCCGGCAATGCGGCAACGCGCGCCACCCGCGGGTTGAGGCGCTGCGTGATGCGCTTGATGACGCCACCCTTGCCGGCCGCGTCGCGCCCCTCGAACAAGATCACCACCTTCTGCTTGCTGTGCTGGACCCAGTCCTGCAGTTTCACCAGTTCGCCCTGCAGGCGGAACAGCTCTCGGAAGTAGGCAGCGCGCGACGCCTTGTCGACGCCCACCGGCGCGCCGGCTTCGTCGACATGGCGATCTTCGATCTCCAGTTCGAGCTCCTCGTCGTAGCTGTCGATCAGGTCGCGCGCAATGCGCTGCATGAGGTCTTCGTGGTCGGGCTGCATGGAGGTGAGCATCTTGGGGACGGCGTTGGAAACGGGAAGGGAGGTGCCCCGCATGCTGGCGGGCGCACATGACGTGCGCGTGACAGACACCGTCCCTTGACACGCCGCTGTCACATTCCCGCGCGAGCATCGACATCCCGACACCCGACCGAATTCCCACGCGATGACCACGCCCCTGGCTGGCGCCATGAGCCCCCACTATGGCGGCGACGAAGCGGGCCTGATCTGCGGCTACCTCTTTGACAGTTCTGCGACAGAAGGCGCGCGCGCCATCGACTCCGCAGACGCCGCCACCTGGCTCGGCGGCCATGTAGACGTCAGCGGACCGTTCCTCTGGCTGCATTTCAACCTGAGCCATGCGCAGGCCGAGCGCTGGCTGGTGCGCCATGCCGATCTGCCCGACGCTTTCTTCGAGGCGCTGAAAGACGGCTCGCATTCGACCCGCATCGAGCGCGACGAAGAGCACCTCATCGCCGTGGTGAACGACGTGCATTTCGACTTCGGCTTCGAGCCGTCGGACATCGCCACGCTGTGGATCGGCGTCGGCCCGCGGCTGGTCGTGACCGCGCGCGCGCAGCCGTTGCGATCGGTCGACGCGCTGCGCACGGCGGTGCGACGCGGCGAGTTGCCGCGCTCGCCCGTCGTGCTGCTCGAACAGCTGATGCGCACCCAGGCCGACGGGCTGGTGGGCATCGTGCGCGGTGTCACCGCGCGCGTGGACGAGATCGAGGACGAACTGCTGGCCCAGCGCCTGGACCCCGAGCGCGCACGGCTGGGCGTGCTGCGCCGGCTGCTGGTGCGGCTGCAGCGCCTGCTGGCCCCCGAGCCTGCGGCGCTGTTCCGCCTGCTGCAGCATCCACCGGCCTGGATGGCCGAGGACGACGTGCAGGAACTGCGCGGCTCGACGGAAGAATTCTCGGTGGTGCTGCGTGACATGCAGGGCCTGCAGGAACGCATCAAGCTGCTGCAGGAAGAGATTGCGGCCAGCGTGAACGAGGACAACAACCGCAGCCTCTTCGTGCTGACCATCGTCACCGTACTCGCGCTGCCGATCAACATCCTGGCCGGGCTGTTCGGCATGAACGTGGGCGGGATTCCGCTGGCCGAACACAAGCACGGTTTCTGGATCGTGGTGTCGCTGGTGGCCGGTTTCACGGCCGTGGCCGCATGGATCGCGTTTCGCAAGAAGGGGGCCAAACGCCGCTAGTCGAGGGCGATGGGCGCGCGCCCTGCAGCATCAGGGCATACGTCCTAAAATGACAGCGTGCCTTCCATACTCAACGCCGACCTCCACTGCCATTCCGTCGTCTCCGACGGCACCCTCACGCCCGAGGAACTGGCCGTGCGCGCCGCCAGCAACGGCGTCGAGCTCTGGGCGCTGACCGATCACGACGAAATCGGGGGCCAGCACCGTGCGCGTGCCGCGGCCAACGCAGCAGGCATGAAGTACCTCACCGGTGCCGAAATCTCGGTCACTTTTGCGAACGAAACGGTGCACATCGTCGGCCTGGGCTTCGATGCCGACGATGTCGGGCTGCGCGACGGGCTGATTGCCACGCGCGGTGGCCGCGGCGCACGGGCGCAGGAAATGGCGGCAGGCCTGGCCAAGGTCGGCATCCACGGCGCCTACGAAGGCGCGCTCACGTTCGTGGGCAATCCGGAGTTGATTTCTCGCACCCACTTCGCGCGGTTCCTGGTGGAATCGGGTGTCTGCAAGGACACGTCCGAGGTCTTTCGCAAGTACCTGACCGAGGGCAAGCCTGGCTACGTGCCACATCGCTGGGCCTCGCTCAAAGACGCTGTGCGCTGGATCACCGAAGCCAAGGGCATCGCCGTGATCGCGCACCCCGGGCGCTACAAGTTCACGCCCAACGAGGAGTACGCGCTCTTCACCGAATTCCAGGCCCACGGCGGTCGCGCGATCGAGGTCGTCACCGGCAGCCACGCGCCTGCCGAGTACGTCGAGTACGCGGACAAGGCCATCGAGTTCGGCTTTGCCGCATCGCGCGGAAGCGACTTCCACAGTCCCGACGAAAGCCACGTCGACCTGGGCAAGCTGCCCTGGCTGCCCGGCACCCTGACCCCCGTCTGGGAACTGCTCGAAGACCGCATCCAGTGAGCGCCCGGCCCGAGGTCGAACACGCCGCGCCCGCGGGCACGCGCGACCTCGCATCCGAACGCATCCTGGCCGCCATCGGGCTGGTCATCCTGGCGGTGGCCTGCTTTTCCACGCTCGACACCGCCACCAAGCTGTCGGTCACCGCGGTGCCGATCCTGATGGGCGTGTGGTTTCGCTACGCGTTCCAGGCGGTTGCCACGTCGGTCGTTTTGTTGCCGCTGCATGGCACGTCGCTGTTGCGCACCGCCCATCCGCGTTATCACGCCCTGCGTGGCGCCCTGCTGCTGGCCACCAGCGTGTTCGCGTTTCTGAGCCTGCGCTACATGCCGCTGCCGGAGTTCACCGCCATCGTGCTGATGGGCCCGCTGGCCGTCACGCTGCTGGCCGCCACGGTGCTCAAGGAGCAGGTGTCGCCACTGCGCTGGACGCTGGTGGCAGGCGGTTTTGTCGGCACGCTGGTCATCCTTCGGCCGGGGGGCGGCGCTTTCAGCTGGGCCGTGCTGCTGCCGGCCGGCCTGGTGCTGACCAATGCATGGTTCCAGGTGCTGACCAGCAAGCTCGCGCAGACCGAGAACCCGCTGACGATGCATTTCTATACCGGCTGGGTCGGTACGCTGATCGCGTCGTGCGCCCTTCCCTTCGTCTGGACGGCGCTGCCGTCGTGGCACTGGTGGGCGCTGCTGTGCCTGATGGGGTTCATGGGCACGGTCGGCCACTTCCTGCTCATCCTCGCCTTCCAGCGCGCGCCGGCTTCCACCCTCACGCCGTACCTGTACGCGCAGATCGGCTTTGCGATGCTCGGCGGCTGGCTCATGTTCTCGCACGTGCCCGACGCCATGTCGCTCGCCGGCATGGGCCTGATTGCGCTGTGCGGCGCAGCGGGCGCCTGGCTGACGGTGCGGGAACGCCGCGTCCCCATCGAGCCCACCGAGGCCTGAGAACCCCGCAGACGATTGCTTTCGAGCCTTCTGCCCTTATCTACACACCTATGGCACAGTTCTTCGAAGTCCACCCAGAGAATCCGCAGCAACGGCTGCTCAAGCAGGCCGTGGCCCTGCTCGAACGCGGCGAAGTGCTCGCCGTTCCCACCGACTCCAGCTACGCGCTGGTCTGCCACCTCGACGACAAGGACGCGGTCGACAAGCTGCGCCGCATCCGGCAGGTCGACGACAAGCACCATCTCACCTTGCTATGCCGCGACCTGAGCGAACTGGCGAATTACGCGCGGGTCGACAACAAGCAGTACCGCCTGCTCAAGGCCGCCACGCCCGGTGCCTACACCTTCATCCTGGAGGCGACCAAGGAAGTGCCGCGCCGCGTGAGCCACCCGCAACGCAAGACCATCGGCCTGCGCGTGCCCGACCACCGCGTGCTCAGCGAACTCCTGGCACTGCACGGCGCACCGCTGCTGGCCACCACGCTGATCGCGCCGGGCGAGACCGATCCGATGAACGATGCGCAGGAAATCCGCGCGCGTTTCGAGAAGCTCATCGGTGGCGTGGTCGATGCCGGCGCCTGCCCGCTGGAGCCCACCACGGTGGTCGACCTCACCCCGCTGGCGACCGGGCTCGATCCGGTGGTGATCCGCGAGGGGCGCGGACCGCTCGCCGTGCTCGGTCTCTGAGGCGACCCGGGGTGTGCGTCTGACACAATCGGCGCGTGGACATTCCCAATCTCATTCAAACGGTCCTGATCTACGCGCTGCCCGTGATCTTCGCGATCACGGTGCACGAAGCGGCCCACGGCTACGCAGCGCGCTACTTCGGTGACGACACGGCCTACCTGATGGGGCGCATGACGCTCAATCCGCTGCGCCACATCGATCCGGTCGGGACGATCCTGATGCCGCTGATGCTCTACTTCGCGACCTCGGGCGCGTTCCTGTTCGGCTATGCCAAGCCGGTGCCCGTCAACTTCGGGATGCTGCGCAATCCCAAGCGCCACATGATGTGGGTCGCGCTGGCAGGGCCGGGTTCGAACTTCGCCATGGCCATCGGATGGGCCTTGCTGCTGGTGGCGCTGGTCGCGCTGGGCATCGACGAAACCTTCTTCATCAAGATGGCGCAAGGCGGCGTGCTCGTCAACCTGGTCATGTGGGCCTTCAACCTCTTCCCGCTGCCACCGCTGGACGGCGGCCGCGTGCTGGCGGGCCTGCTGCCCAGCGGGGGCGCACAGACCTTCCTCGCGCGCATCGAGCCCTTCGGTTTCTTCATCGTGATGGGCCTGGTGATCGCAGGCATCGTGAGCACCTACTGGCTGGTCCCGCTGATGGGGCTCGGCTACAGCGCCATCCGTCTGTTGATCTCTCCCTTCACCGCCCTCCTGGGTTGAGTCCCTCTTCCATGGCCACGTCTTCTTCCGCTACCGCTCCCGTCCGCTTCCTCACCGGCATCACCACCAGCGGCACGCCGCACCTGGGCAACTACGTTGGGTCGGTGCGGCATTCGGTGCGCTTCAGCCGCCAGCCCGGCGTGCAGAGCTTCTACTTCCTGGCCGACTACCACGCGCTCATCAAGGTGGGCGAGCCGGCGCGCGTCCAGCGCTCGACGCTCGAGATCGCGGCCACCTGGCTGGCCTGCGGGCTCGACCCCGAGCGCGTCACCTTCTACCGCCAGTCCGACATCCCGGAAATTCCCGAGCTCACCTGGTTCCTGACCTGCGTGTCGGGCAAGGGCATGCTCAACCGCGCGCATGCGTACAAGGCCTCGGTCGACAAGAACGTGGCCAAGGGCGAAGACCCGGACGCCGACGTCACGGCCGGCCTCTTCATGTACCCCGTGCTGATGGGCGCCGACATCCTGATGTTCAACGCGCACAAGGTGCCGGTGGGCCGCGACCAGGTGCAGCACATCGAAATGGCGCGCGACATGGCGCAGAGCTTCAACCACCTGTACGGCGAGCATTTCACCCTGCCCGAAGCCGAGATCGACGAAGCGGTGGCCACCCTGCCCGGCCTGGACGGCCGCAAGATGAGCAAGAGCTACAACAACACCATCCCGCTGTTCACGCCGCGGGCGCAGTTGCAAAAGCTCATCGGCAGCATCGTGACCGACTCGCGCGCGCCGGGCGAGCCCAAGGACACCGAAGGCTCGGCCCTGTTCCAGATCTACCAGGCCTTTGCCGAACCCGATGAAACCGAATCGCTGCGCCGTGCCTTTGCCGACGGCATCGGCTGGGGCGACGCCAAGCAGGCGGTGTTCGAGCGCATCGACCGCGAGATCGCGCCCATGCGGGCGCACTACGAATCGCTGCTCAACGACCCGTCGAGCCTGGAGAAGATCCTGCTGGCGGGCGCCGAGAAAGCCCGCGCCATCGCGCGCCCGTTCATCGGCGAACTGCGGCAAGCGGTCGGCCTGCGCAACCTGTCCGCACAGGACAAGACGAGCAGCAGCAAGGCCGTGAAGACCGCGCGGCCAAGCTTCAAGCAATACCGCGAACGCGACGGCCAGTTCTATTTCAAGCTCAACGATGCGCGAGGCACCCTGCTGCTGCAGAGCAAAGGTTTTGCCACGCCGCAGGAAGCCGGCCGCGCCATCGCCACGCTGCAGCAGCAGCGCGGCGACAGCCTGGTTGCACTCGCCGCGCAGCTGGAGCCGATGGACAATGCGGGAAGGCAGGCCGCAACGGCCGCCCTGGAAGCCCTTGCAGAACCCGCGGACGGGCAACAATGACCCTGCGCCGTTGAAAGCAGCCCTCAGCACCCTCTGGAAGAACAGCGAGCAATCATGAGCATTTACGTCATCGACGATCACCCCCTCATGCGCGATGCGATCGTGATGGTCCTGCGCCGCCTGAAGCCCTCGGAAAACATCGTCGAACTCGACCGCCTCGACAAGCTTGCCGCGGCCGTCAAGCAGCATGGCGCGCCCGACCTGTTTTGCCTCGACCTGAAGCTGCCCGACGCGACCGAGTGTTCGGGTGTCGTGCGCGTGAAGCAGTCGTATCCGGGCATTCCCATTGCCGTGTACTCCGCGTCGCCCGCCGCCGACATGGAAGAGGCGTGCATCGAGTCGGGCGCCGACACCTACATCGAGAAGTCCGCCAGCGCGGCCGAACTGGCAGCCGCGCTGCGCGGCCTGCTGCTGGCAGACAGCGACAGCGAAGGCGAAGAGGCCCTGGCGGCCAGCAGCAAGCTGTCGAAGCGCCAGACCCAGCTGATCGCCATGCTGGACCGGGGCCTGAGCAACCGCGACATCGCGACCGAGCTCGACATCAGCGAGCACACGGTCAAGGTACACCTGTGGCGCCTGTTCCGTCGCCTGGGTGTGAAGAGCCGCACGCAGGCGCTGCACCACGCGCGCAACCACGGGCTGCTGTCGAATTCCTGAAGTGGCGCAGGCGCAGCGTGTCTGCGCCCGCCGGTCAGCCGACCGCGCTGGACACGCGTGCCTGAGACGCGTCCGCGTCGAACAGCGCCACGCGGAACATGCTGCCGCGCCCAGGATGCGACCGCACGCTGACGGGGTGGCCGAGCGCGTGGGACAACCGGCCCACGATGGCCAGCCCCAGGCCAAAACCGTCGGACGTACCCGAATGGTCCGCGACCTTGTAGAACTCCAGGAAGATATCGCCCAGGTGCTCGCGTGCGATGCCGATGCCGGTGTCCCACACTTCGACGCACAGGCCATGGGCCGTCTGGCGCGAGGCCAGCAGCACACCGCCGCGCTGCGTGTACTTGATGGCATTGGCCAGCAGGTTGCCGATCATGCGGCGCACGCGGATCGGGTCGGTCATCACCGTGCCCGGCGCCACGTGCATGCGAAAACTCAGGCCCTTGGCCTCGGCCACCGGCCGGTACTGCAATTCGAGGTCGCGCAGCAACTGGCTCACGTCGACGGATTCGATGCGCAGCTTCACCTGGCCCGCGTCGATCCGCGCCAGGTCGAACAGCGAATCGAACAGCGCGTTGACCGCATGGGTGGCACGCACGATCTTCGGCGCGATCTCGTGCACCAGGTCGGGCTCGTTGCGCAGCCAGTCCGCGTACAGCGACAGCGCGAGCACGGGCTGTCGCATGTCGTGCGCCGCACTCGCCAGAAAGCGGTTCTTCATCGCCACGGCCGCCACGGCCGCCTGGCGCTGCTGCGTGAGCGACTTGATGAGGATGTGGTTGTGGAAGAGCAGTTCGAAGCTGTTGCGCGTGGTCTCGTGCACCCGTCGGCCGGCACGCAGCAACAGCCCCCAGTGCAGCAGGGGCAGCAGCAGGAACACGTAGTGAAAATGCGGCGTATCGAAGCGAAGCTGCACCAGGCGAAAGACCACCGACATCAGCATGATGCTGAAGAGCACGTTCACGTAACGCCGCAGCAGCCGCGGGTACAGCGCGAGCCCGTTGAGCGGGAAGGTGGCCGTGCCCGCAACGATCAGCCAGCACATGTACTGGTTGGCCAGCGGCAGGCGCTCGAAGAAGATCAGCACCGACAGGCCCCAGACGACGGCACTGGTGCTCCAGAGCATGCTGTAGCGATCGACGAAATGCTGCTGCGCGGCGGAGTCCTGGTCGGCATAGTCGCGTGAGTAGCGGTGTGCCCCCCACATGCGCATGCCCGTGGCAGCCAAGCCCAGCGCCAGCCAGCCCGCCAACTGCCACAGTGGCACGTAGCCCCAGGCCAGGCCCACCATGGCAGGCATCAGCGCCGCAGCCACGAGGTAGGAGCCCCGCGACAGGCGCATGAGGCTGCGGATCATCTCGCCGCGCACCCATGATTCGGCCTCGTCCGCGGATTCGGGCACCGTCGTGCGGCTGGTCATTGCAGACGTGCTGCCCAGCAGGGAGAAAGACGAGGAACGGTCGTTCATTGCGTACGGGTTGCGGACGTCGCGCAGGCTCGGCGTGCTGCCGCGTGGAGGGTGAAAAACCGCTGGCGCCGGCGAAAAACGCGGACGAAAAAATACCCCAACAGGTGGGGTACTTTAACTGGAGGAGAGGGAGGGATTCGAACCCTCGGTGCTATCGCTAGCACGCCTGATTTCGAGTCAGGTACATTCGACCACTCTGCCACCTCTCCGGTGTCTGTCGAGCCTTCGATTATAGAGGTATTTTAAGACCTCTACCCCGATTTTTTTTCGTCAGGCGCTCAGAACTTCTGCGCCGCGCAGGTACGGCCGCAGCGCCACCGGCACGCGGATCGAGCCATCTTCGTTCTGATGGTTCTCCAGCACCGCCACCAGCGCGCGCCCCACCGCCAGGCCCGAACCGTTGAGCGTATGGACGAGCTCGTTCTTGCCCTGTGCATTCTTGAAACGCGCCTGCAGCCGGCGCGCCTGGAACGCCTCGCAGTTCGACACCGAGCTGATCTCGCGGTACGTGTCCTGCGCAGGCAGCCACACTTCGAGGTCATAGGTCTTGGTGGCGCCGAAGCCCATGTCGCCGGTGCACAGCAGCACGACGCGGTAAGGCAGCTCCAGCGCCTGCAGCACGGCTTCGGCATGGCCGGTCATGTCTTCGAGGGCGTCGTAGCTTTTTTCCGGATGGACGATCTGCACCATCTCGACCTTGTCGAACTGATGCTGGCGGATCATGCCGCGCGTGTCGCGCCCGGCGCTGCCCGCCTCGGAGCGAAAGCACGGCGTGTGCGCGGTGAGCTTGATCGGCAACTGCGCCTCGGGCACGACTTCGTCGCGCACGAAATTGGTCAGAGGCACCTCGGAGGTGGGGATCAGGTACAGCGCCGAATGGTCTGGCGCGGGCTCTCCGTCCTGGCCACCCTTCTTGGCAGCGAACAGATCGCCCTCGAACTTGGGCAGCTGGCCGGTGCCGCTGAGCGTGGCTGCGTTCACGATGTAGGGCACATAGCACTCGGTGTAGCCGTGGCGCTCGGTCTGCAGGTCGATCATGAACTGCGACAGCGCGCGGTGCAGCTTGGCGATCGGGCCCTTCATCACGGTAAAGCGCGAGCCGGTCAGCTTGACGCCCATCTCGAAGTCCAGGCCCAAGGGTGCACCCAGATCGACGTGATCCCGGGGCGCGAAAGCCAGCGGCGTGGCCGATGCGCCGACGCCGCCCTGCGGCGCCCAGCGGCGCATCTCGACGTTGCCGGCCTCGTCCTCGCCGACCGGCACGCTCGCGTGCGGCAGGTTGGGCACGGCCAGGAGCAGTGCCTGCAGTTCGGGCTGGATCGCTTCCAGTCGGCCGGCCTGCGATTCCTGTTCGGCCTTCAACGCGTTGACTTCGGTCATGAGCGCCTGCACTTCGGCGGCGCCCGCCTCGCCCTTGGCCTTGAGCGGGCCGATCTGCTTGTTGAGCACGTTGCGGCGCGCCTGCAGTTCCTCGGTGCGGGTCTGCAGGATCTTGCGTTCGGACTCCAGCGCCGTGAAGGCGTGGACGTCGAGGTAGGGCTGGTTTTTCTTGCGCTTTTCGAGGCCGGCGACGGCGACGGCCAGGTCTTTGCGGAGCAGGGTGATGTCGAGCATGCAGCGATTTTAGGCGGCGCAGGCAGCGCCCTCCCCGTCCCTGCCCGATCTCTCTACTGGAGCGTGGCGGGGTCCACGTTGGCGCCGCACACGATCAGGCACACCTTTTCGCCCGCGCGCGGAACGTACGCGCCGGTCTGCAGGGCCGTCAGCGGCAGCGCTGCCGCGGCTTCCACGCCCAGCTTCATCTCCTTCCACAGCCACAACTGGGCGGCGCGGATGGCGTCGTCGTCGAGCAGCAATGCATCGCTCACGTGCTGCTGCGTGACCTGCCAGGCGATGTCGCCTATGCGGCGCGCGCCGAGCGAGTCGGCCGCCACGCCACCGACGTCGACGTCCACCGGGTTGCCGGCCTCGCGGGCACGGAACAGCGTGGGCGCGCGTGCGGGTTCGAGCGCGACCACGCGGCTGCGGTCGCCGAACCAGCCGGCCAGGCCACCGATCAGGCCGCCACCGCCCACGCTCACCAGCACCGTGTCGGGCAGCCCGCCCTGGGCCTCGATCTCGATGCCCAGCGTGCCGGCGCCGGCCACCACCTCGGGCTGGTCGTAGGCGTGCGTGAGCAAGGCGCCTGAATCGCGCTGGCGTGCAAGGCAGGCGGCCAGCGCCTCGGCGTACATCTCGCCGACCACGGTCACCTGTGCGCCCAGGGCGCGCAGCTTGGCGCGCTTGGCTTCCGGCGACACGCCGGGCAGGAAGACCTCGCAGCGCACGCCCAGGGCGCGGGCCGCCGCAGCGGTGGCGATGCCGGCATTGCCACCGGACGCCACCACCACGCCACTGGCCGGAATGTCATGCGCCAGCAGGCGGTTCATCATGCCGCGCGCCTTGAAGCTGCCGCCGACCTGCAGATGTTCCAGCTTGAGCCAGAGCTCGACGCCCGGCGCCATCGCCAGGCCGAATGTGCCCGGGGACAGCTTCCACAGCGGCGTTTCGCGCAGGAATCCCGGAGCGCCGGCTGCGATGCGTTGAGCCGCGTGTCGGGCTTCGGCATGCCAGTCGGCGGTGGCCAGGTTCGCCATCAACGCAGAAGGGTTCGAGGCGCCGGTGCTCACGAGATATGCCCCGGCAGCGACTGGTCGTCGAGCTTCAGGCCCTTGGGCAGCGGGAACTTGGTCGTCTCCTGGATGCCGTCCATCTTGCGCACCGACACGGCGCCGAGCGCCCGCACGCGCTCGATCACCTCGTCGACCAGCACCTCGGGCGCCGACGCGCCGGCCGTTAGGCCCACGCGCGACTTGCCTTCGAACCACTCGGGCCTGAGTTCCTCGGCCGAATCGACCATGTAGCTGTCGGTGCCCAGGCGCTGGGCGAGTTCGCGCAGGCGGTTGCTGTTCGAACTCGTCGGGCTGCCGACCACGATCAGGATGTCGACCTGCGGGCTCATGATCTTGACCGCGTCCTGGCGGTTCTGCGTGGCGTAGCAGATGTCCTGCTGCTTGGGTTCGCGGATCTTCGGGAAGCGCGCGCGAACCGCCGCGGCGATTTCCGCCGCGTCGTCCACCGACAGCGTGGTCTGCGTGACCACGGCCAGCTTGTCGCTCTGCCCCGGCTGCACGCGTGCCACGTCGGCCACGTCCTCGACCAGGTGGATGCCGCTGGAGAGCTGGCCCATCGTGCCTTCGACTTCGGGGTGGCCCTTGTGGCCGATCATGATGAACTCGAAGCCTTCCTTGGCGAGCTTGGCCACCTCGACATGCACCTTGGTCACCAGCGGGCAGGTGGCGTCGAACACCTCGAAGCCGCGCGCGCGGGCCTCTTCCTGCACGGCCTTGCTCACGCCGTGCGCGCTGAAGATCAGCGTGGCGCCGGGTGGCACGTCGGCCAGGTCCTCGATGAAGATGGCGCCCTTGGACTTGAGCTCGTTGACCACGTAGGTGTTGTGCACGATCTCGTGGCGCACGTAGATAGGGGCGCCGAACTTGGCCAGCGCGCGCTCGACGATCTCGATGGCGCGGTCCACGCCCGCGCAGAAGCCGCGCGGCTCGGCAAGCAGGATCTCGCTGACGCCCGCCTCGCTCACAGCACGCCGATCAGTTGCACCTCGAAGATCACGGGCTGACCTGCGAGCGGATGGTTGAAGTCGAACTGCACGGCCGTGTCGTTGGCCGCGATGACCGCGCCTGCGTAGCTGCCCAGGCCGTCGGGCGTGGGGAACTGCACCACGTCGCCGACCGCGTAGCGTTCGTCGGGGTCGCCCATCTTGGCCAGCAGGGTCTTGGCGACCCACTGCTGCATCTCCGGGTTTCGGTCGCCGAAGGCTTCGCCCGCGGGGATGTCGAAGGTGGCGCGCGCGCCCTCTTCCAGCCCCATCAGCCGCTGCTCGACGGCCGGCGACAGCTCGCCGGTGCCCAGCGACAGCGTCGCGGGTTTTTCCGCGAAGGTGTTGATGATGTCGCCCGCAGGACCGGCCAGCCGGTAATGCAGGGTGAGGAAGGCGCCGGGTGAAACCACGGCAGGGGTCGAAGGCAAAGACAAAGTGGGCGTCCCGATAAACTGGAGGCCATTTTAGGGAGGGCGGGCACAGCCTGCCGCAGCAATGGCATTCAAAGACCTGCCGGCAGACGCGCGCCCGCGCGAAAAACTCATCGCGCGCGGCGCCGGGGCGTTGGGCGATGCCGAGCTGCTGGCCTTGCTGCTTCGCACCGGCCTGCCCGGCAAGAACGTGCTGGTGCTGGCCGCGGAGGTGCTCGCGCACTTCGGCGGCATCGCCGGCCTGCTGCATGCACAACCCGACGACCTGAAGCCGATCAAGGGCCTGGGGGGCACGGCCAAACGCGCCGAACTGGTGGCGGTGCTCGAACTGGCGCGCCGCGCCATGGCCCAGCAGTTGCGCGAGCGCGCCGTGTTCGACTCGCCCGACGCGGTCGGCCAGTACCTGCAGCTGCACTTGGCGGCACGCCCGCACGAGATCTTCGCGGTGCTGTTCCTGGATGCGCAGCACCGGCTCATCGTGCTGGAGGAACTGTTCCGAGGCACGCTGACCCAGACCAGCGTATATCCCCGGGAAGTGGTGGTGCGTGCGCTGCACCACCATGCCGCAGCCGTGGTGCTGGCGCACAATCACCCGAGCGGGGGCGTCGAGCCCTCGCGCGCCGACGAGGCGCTCACGCAGACGCTCAAGGCCGCGCTGGCGCTGGTCGACGTGCGTGTGCTCGATCATGTGATCGTCGGCGCCGGAAAGACGCTGTCGATGGCGCAGCGAGGATTGATCTGAATGGCAAACAAGCCCACTGCACTCAAGACATTGGCCGACCTCAAGCAGGTGCAGCACACCCTGGCGGAAACCCGGGCGCGCGAAGCGGCTGCGGCCGCCGCGCGGGCCGCCGCCGAGCAGAAGCGCCTGGCCGAGCGCGACCTGTTTTCGCGTGCCATAGGCGCCACGCAGCCGCTTCGCCGGCCGGCCGCCGTGCCGCTGTCGCCCGAGCCGCCGGCTCCGATCCCGGTCCAGCACCAGCTCGACGAACAGCGCGTGCTGCGCGAGTCGCTGTCCGACGAGTTCGACGTGACCACGCTGCTCGACGTCGACGACGCCATGAGCTTTCGCCGCCCCGGCATCAGCACCGAGATCACGCGCAAGCTGCGCGCGGGCGAATGGTCGATCCAGCGGCAACTCGACCTGCACGGCATGCGCAGCGACGAGGCCCGCGAGGCGCTCGGGAGCTTCATCCGCACGGCCCACAAGCACGGCATGCGCTGTGTGCGCGTGGTCCACGGCAAGGGGCTGGGTTCGCCCGGCAAGCAGCCGGTGTTGAAGACCAAGACGCAGCGCTGGCTGATCCAGAAGAACGAGGTGCTGGCGTTCGTGCAGGCCAAGCCAGCCGAAGGCGGCGCCGGGGCGCTGGTGGTGCTGCTGGCGCCGGTGGGGCGTTGAACCTCAACCGCCCCGGTTGCGCATCCAGTCCGCTGTCTTGAAGAACGAATCGCGCAGCCGCGCGCGCAGATCGTTGGGCACGCCGGTCTCGCCCATCGCCTGGTCCATGCAGGCCAGCCATTCGTCTCGTTCGCGAATGCCGATGCTGTGGCCGCCGATGCTCTGCGGCAGGTGACGCGCACGCAGCATCGGGTGGCCGAAGCGGTCGGTGTAATGCTGCGGACCGCCCAGCCAGCCGCACAGGAACCAGAACAGGCGCTGGCGCGCGTTGTCCAGCGTGCTGCCGTGGACCGAGCGCAGTTGCGCGTAGGCCGGCTCCAGTTCCATCAGGTCATAGAAGCGGTCGACCAGCGCCTGCACCTTCGGTTCGCCGCCGATCCATTCGAACGGCGTGGCGACGGGGGCTTTCTCTTGGATTTGCATAAATTGGCTTCGGACCGGGCGTTATTCCGCCGCGCGACGCAGCGTCTCCACCACCGGCCGGCGCAGCACCTCGCGCAGCCCCCACCAGCCCGCGGCCAGCGCCAGCACCGCACCGGCCAGCGCACCGGCGATCGGCACCAGCGGCGATGCGGTCCAGGTGAAGTCGAACACATAGCGCGCCAGGCCCCAACCAATGACCGATGCGGCGATGCTCGCCAGAAAGCCGGCCAGCAACCCGACGCCCGCCAGCTCGGCGCGCTGGACCTGTCGCAGCAGGCTCGCACGCGCACCGACCGCCCGCATCACCGCGAATTCGCGCGCGCGCTCCTCCCGCGTGGCCGTGACCGCCGCGAACAGCACCACCAGGCCGGCCGCCAGCGTGAAGCCGAACAGGAACTCCACCGCGCGGATCACCTGGTCGAGCACCCGCTGCACCTGGCCGATGGTCGCGCTCATGTCGACGTTGGTCACGTTCGGGTAGGCGCGCACCAGCGCGTTGTCGAAGCCCTTGGTCTCGGGCGCGCGGAAGGCGCCCATGTAGGTCACCGGCACGTCGGGCAGGTTGGCTACCGTGTACATGACGAAGAAGTTGGCGTGCAGAGAACCCCAGTCGACCTTGCGCAGAGATGTGATGCGCGCGTCGCTGGCGATGCCACCGATGTCGAAGCGCAGCGTGTCGCCCAGTTTCAGGCCCAGCGTTTCGGCCAGCCCGTCCTCGACGCTCACCTCGCCCGGCGCATTGGGCTTCCAGGCACCGGCGGTGATGCCGTTGTGCGGCGGCGCCTCGGCGCTGTTGCTCAGGTTGAACTCGCGGTCGACCAGGCGCTTGGCGCGGTCCTCGGTGTAATCGTCGGGCGTGACGGGCTTGTCGTTGATGGCGACCAGGCGGCCGCGGATCATCGGGTACCAGTCGAACTTCTGCACGCCGCCGTCGCGCAGCGACTTCTGGAAGGCCTCGCTCTGGTCGGGCATCACGTTGATGACGAAGCGGTTGGGCGCGTCGGGCGGCGTGGCGCGGCGCCAGCTCGCCACCAGGTCGGTGCGCAGCAGCACCAGGAGCACCAGCGCCAGCAGGCCCACCGCCAGCGCGCTCACCTGCACCACGGCGTAGGCCGGACGCGCTGAAATCTGCCGCGTGGCGAGCACCAGCCAGCGCGGCGCGGTGCTTTCGTTGACGCTGCGACGCAGCACCTTCACCGCCACCCAGCTCAGCCCCGCGAACACGGCCACGGCGCCGGCAAAACCGCCGACAGCGATCAGCCCCAGCTTCAGGTCGCTGCTGGCGGCCAGCAACAGGGCAACGAAGCCCAGCGCGCCCACGCCCAGCACCGCGATCGAGGCGGGCTTCAGTCCACCCACGTCGCGACGGATGACGCGCAATGGCGGCACCTTGGCCAGTTGCAACACGGGCGGCAGGCCGAAGGTGAACAGCAGCGTCAGGCCCATGCCGAGGCCGAAGGCGACCGGCCACAGCGTGGGCGCGGGCAGTGCGGTCTCGACCAGGCCGGCCAGCAACAACACGAAGGCGAAGTGCACGCCAAAGCCGATCGCCACGCCCGTCGCGCTCGCAAAGAGGCCGATGATCGCGAACTCGAAGGCGTAGGCGCCTGCGATCGTGCGCTGGCTCTGGCCGAGCACGCGCAGCATGGCGCAATCGTCCAGATGGCTGGCCGCGAAGCCGCGCGCGGCCAGCGCCACGGCCACCGCGCTCAGCAGCGCCGCGAGCAGCGCGACCAGGTTCAGGAACTTCTCGGCGCGGTCCAGCGTCTGGCGCATCTCGGGTCGGCCGTTCTCGAAAGACTCCAGCTGCACGCCGCGCAGCTCGCCGCGCTTGAGCACGCCGTCGGCCCAGTCGCTGAACGCCTTGACCGCGCGCTCTTCGCCCGCGATGGCAAACCGGTAGTTGACGCGGCTCGCGGGCTGGACGAGCCCAGTGCGGGCCACGTCGGCCTGGTTGAGCATCACGCGCGGCGAGAAGCTCATGAAGCCGCCGCCCCGGTCGGGCTCCAGCACGATCACGCGGGCGACGCGCAGTTGCGCGTCGCCGAGCAGCATGTCGTCGCCCACGCGGATGCCGAGCGATTCGAGCAGCGGCGGGTCGACCCACACCTCGCCCGGCGCGGGAATGTCGCGCGTCGTCTGGCCCGGTCCGTCGGCCGTGGTCGCGGTCTGCAGGCTGCCGCGCAACGGATAGCCGGCCTCGACCGCCTTGAGCGACACCAGCTTGGTCGCGCCGCCCTGCGCGTCGGTGGCGCGCGCCATGGTCGGAAAACCATAGGTGCTGGCGCCCTGCAGGCCGAGCGACCGCGCTTGCGCGATGAAGGCTTCCGGCGTCGGGTTGTCGCTGCGCAGCACCGCATCGCCGCCCAACAACTGGCGCGCATCGCGTTGCAGCCCGCCCTTGAGCCGATCGGCGAAGAAGCCGACGGCCGTGAGCGCGGCCACCGCCAGGACGACGGCGACGATGAGCAGGCGCAGTTCACCGGCGCGCAAGTCGCGCCAGAGGGTGCGCCAACCAAGGCGGAGAGAGGATGTCATGGGGTGGACGATAGCCGACGTGGGGTAGGCGTCGGCGTCATGGGGGGAAGATCGTGTCGGTATGCTGATCGTCCGAAGCCCATGCACGCCACGCCACCCATCGACCCTCGCCCCCTCGACGCCAGCTTGCAGGAAGACAGGACGATCGCAGACATGATGTTGACGCTGCTGGACTCCCGCGCACCCTCGGCGTCGATCTGTCCGTCCGACGTGGCGCGCGCGCTGTCACCCGACGAGCGCATCTGGCGCGCGAAGATGCCCGCCATTCGACGGGTGGCGGCGCAGCTTGCAGCGCAAGGACGCGTGAAGGTCACGCGGGGCACGCAGGAAGTCGATGCGCTGTCCAGGGGCGGACCTGTTCGAATCCGGCGACCCTGACAGACGGCCAGAAATCAGGGAAGCACCGGGTTGGCCTGCGCCCGCTGCACGCGGCGCTCGGCATCGCGCTGAAGCAGGAAGCGCTGCGACACCAGGCTGTTCGCCGCCGTGGTGACTGCCGCGACATACCCCGCCTGGTTGACGTACAGCGATTCGAGCGACGGCCGCGTGTCGCCGGCCGCGATGCGTGCGGTCTCGGTCTTGTGGAAAGGCAGGAAGGCGCCCGACAGGTTCACGAGGTCGACGATGCCCGGCGTTGCGACGTAGTTGAACTCCAGGTTGGTACCCAGTGGCGCCTGCACGTCGACGGCGCGGATGCCGGCCTTGGTCAGACCGGTGCCCGCATCCACCTGCGGCACCAGGATCGCGTAGTCGCGACCCGCGTACGAAGGCGGCACCAGCGTGGGCACGCCGGACTCGTCTTCCGGGCGGTACTGCGGGCCGTAGTCGAGCAGCGGGAAGCCGTTGTAGCGGGCGAGGTAGCTGAATGCCGGGATCGCCGTGGGAGAGCCGCCGGACGGTGTCCAGCTAAGGCCCGCAATGGTCGGGAAGACGAGCTGGCTGGGTGGCACGAGCGTACCGTCCGCCACCTTCGGCACCTGGCTTGCGGGCGGCGGCACGTCCTGGGTCACCCAGGCTTCCAGGTTGACAAACAGCGCGCGGAAGGTGTCGGCGGTGTCCACCATGGAACCGGCCGGGTAGACCGTCGCGGCGGGGTTGAAGCCGATGCCGGCCGCCAACCCGCCGGTGCCCGTGGAGTGCTGCGAACTGCCGTAGTAGTAGATGCGTGCGTTGGCCGGTTGCGTGAGGTCGCTGAAACCGAAGGCGTCGGTCAGCACGGGTGAACCCTGCAGCTGCCAGAACTCGGTGCCCGACAACCCGAGGAAGAACTTCGGGCAGGTCGCGGTCGCCTCGCAGCGCTTCATCACGCCGCCCTGGCGCCCCGAGACCGCATCGACGTAGTCGGCCGCCAGGCCACGCGGCGCGGTCTGGCCGAACGCGCGATGGTCGGTGCGCAACCCGCCACCGCCGCCCGGCACGGCGAAGCGGGTGTTGATGTTGGTCTGGCGCGCGGCCACGTGGGCATAGACGCCGTCGAAGACCTTGCCGCCGTCGAGTCGCTGGTTGAAGCCCAGGTGCAGGAAGGTCTTCATCGCGTTGCCGGACTGCGAGGTGCCCTGGCCAATGGCGAACTTGATCTTCCCGGCCAGCGGATTCGGCGTGCCGGCGGCATCCGCAGCCGCCCCGCGGAAGAAGCTCACCGTGTCGCGCAGGGCCGCCAGGCCGACGCCCATCACCTTCGGGTCCTTGGCGACGTACTGCAGTTCGTACAGGCGATTGGGTTGGAAGCCGCCCTTGAGGCAGACGCGCGTCGGATCGACGGTGCCGGGGAAAGGGTTGGCTGCCGCATCGCAGGCGGCGAACTTCCAGTCCGACGGTGCAATGGCCACCCGAGGATCCGTCTCGTTGACGCGCTGCGTCAGCAGATAGCCCGGGCGGGTGTTGTCCAGGTCGGCCGGTGCGTACGGGATCATGGTGCCGTTGAAGACGCCGCCGGGCAGCGCGATCGACGGTGTGGCCGCACTGGCCAGCAGCTCCGTCGCATAGGGGCCGGTGATCGACGAGCCATCCTTGTTGCGGGCGACCGGCACCGTCGCCGTGAGTCGCTGCGGCGAACTCTTGGGCACGTCGCCTTGCCAGGCCGAGAACATCCAGACGTAGCCGCGTTCGAAGAACTCCGCGTCGCTCGGGTTCGCGGCGAGGTTGGGCATCGTCAGGATGTTGCCGCGGTTGGGCGCGTCGTAGCGCAGCACGCCATTGGCCTTGCCCATGTCCTTGGGCTTGAGCATCGTGAAGTCTGCGCTGTACTCGACCATGCCGCGCGCGTTCACCGGCGCCAGTTCGAGGTCCTGAATGATCGCGTTCTTCGAGTCCTTGGGATCGAGTTCGCCGCTGAGGGTGCCGCTGACCTGCTCGTAGGCACCGACGCTTCCGAAGGTGCCGGGGAAGTCGGTGGTGGCAGTGACGGTCATCTTCAGCTGCGGCGCGGCAGCCGTCGAGGGCGGCGGGGCCGTCGGTGGCGGCGACGAGGAGCCTCCGCCGCCTCCGCATGCCGAAATGAAAGCGGCTGCGGATGCCGCAGCAAAGAGCGCCCGCAGGCGCGGTCGAGTGGTCATGTTGTCTCCGGTCGTTGTGATGGGTCGTGTCTTGCCCGGGGACAATGTAGGACGCACCCGGTCATCCGTGAAATTGAAATTTCAGATGGATTGATCCAATGTTCAGATCATCGAGGGCCCGCGCGGCTGCTGCGACGTGCCAGCCCTGATCCGGCGCAAAGGAAGCCGATCAGCCTGCAGCCGACTGGCCGCTGACCTGCTCGACGCCGGTTGCCAGTCGTGCGGGACGATCAGCACGTCGGCGCGAAGGTCGTCCGTGGCCGAGAAGTCCAGGATGCGGGCGGCCACGCTCCCGAACAGCATGTCCGTGAAGGTCGAGGCAGGGTGCTTGCCCACAACGATGAGCTCCGACCCGTTGCGTTGCTGCTGCACCAGCGTCTGCCTGGCGGGGTCGCCGTGCGCGATGGCCGACTGCACCCGGTTGCGACGCGACTCGTAGGAGTCGGTGAGCCAGAACATCCGGTCTTGCGCGTGGCGCCTGCATTGGTCGCGGTAGGCCTTGATGGCGCGATCCGACACTTCGGCATAACGAAGCTTCCCTTCGTTCGCGGTGCTGACGGCATGGAACAGCTCGACCGAAGCCATCTTGCCGAGCGAGAAGCCCATGTCCACGAGGCCACGCGACGCCTCCGAGAAGTCGACGGCGACCAGCAGGCTGCGGTACGAACGCTTGGCGCTCTGGCGCGCAACCAGCACAGGCCGCCGCGCGTTGCGGATCAGCGCTTCCACCGGCTGCCCGAGGAAGAACGAACGCAGGTTTCTCACCGGCGCAGTGCCCCACACAACCAGGTCGGCAGCGCTCGCCTCGGGCAGCAGATCATCAACCGCATGGGCAAGGCGGCTCACGGCACGGACATCGATGCGGTGGATTTGAGAGAGCTGCAGCGCATGGTGGGCGAGCCGGGTGGCCGCATCCGACGGTGGCGCTTCTCCCGGGTAGGCCAGACAGGCCAGCTTGAGCACGGCGCCATGCTCGGCGCTCAGCAGCGCCGCACGGTCCAGCGCTCTGCCTCCGTGAATCGAGAAGTCGGTGACGGCAAGAATGGAACGAGGGGTCATGGGAAATCCTTTGCGAATGGCTGACGCCAGCCTTCGAGACGCGCGATATCGCGGCGACTTGGAACGCAGTGGCGGAAGGGGGTGGCTCGCGTGCGAGCCTGGCGTGATGGGGGCGGCCGGCGGGCTACCGGGTGCGGTCGCCGGGGGGCGGAGGCTGGTGAGCTACCAGCTTCGTGAGATGTGCGTGATCAAGGTCGACGAGCATCGGCTCGCCGTGAACGACTGCATGCATGGCAGCACTCCATCGATGCGAACGCCGGCGATGTCGGCCGTCCGCTGACGCGCGAGGCTTGTGCCCGGCGGTGGATGGTTGCGCTGAAGGGTGAGAGAGCGACCGCCGGGCTTAGGAATGTGCGGGCGTCAGCTGACGACGCCGCATCTTTGCGACCGCGCGTGCGTAGGCCGCTGCAAGAAGCAGTGCGGCCAAGGCAGCGTGGGTGCAAACAACGAGGGTGGTCATGCAGCGAGTCTAGGCAATCGCGGGCCGTCGTGCGTGCTACGCGAGCAATGGCCTCATGCCTCTTGCCAGATTGGGCCCCGCAACGACGCCCTCAGCGCGGCGCGTCACCCTTGCGGAACTCGGCGGTCAGCTCGTCGAGCTTCGTCTTCAACGCCGGGTCGAGCTTGTACTCGGCCGCGGCCAGCGTGGCGTCGAGCTGATCGGGCCGGCTGGCGCCGAGCAGTGGCGCGGTGATCAGCGGGTTGGCCATCACCCAGGCCACGGCCAGCGTCGCGAGCGGCACGCCGGCTTCGTCGGCGACCGCATGCAGGCGCTGCACGGCGTCGAAGCTGCGGTCGTTCCAGTAGCGGTCCTGGTACATCGCGCCGGCGGTGCCGAGCGTGAAGCGGGTGTTCTCCTCGGGCTTGGCGCCCGGCTTGTATTTGCCGGTCAGCAGGCCGCCAGCCAACGGGTTGTACGGGATCACGCCCAGGCCCTCTTCGCCGACCAGCGGCAGCAGTTCGCGCTCGATCTCGCGGAACAGCAGGCTGTAGCGCGGCTGCACCGACACGAAGCGGGTGAGCCGCAGGAAGTCGGCCCGGCCCAGCGCCCGCGCCAAGCGGTAGGCCAGGAAGTTCGACACACCGACGTAGCGTGCGCGGCCGGACTTGACGATGGTGTCCATCGCCTCGATGGCTTCGTCGAGCGGCGTCTCGCGGTCGTCGCTGTGCAGTTGGTACAGGTCGACGTGGTCGAGCTGCAGGCGCTTGAGCGACGCGTCGATGGCGCTCAGCAGATGCTTGCGCGACGCGCCCTGGTCCCAGGCGTTCGGGCCCATCTTGCCGACCGCCTTGGTGGCGACGATGTAGTTGTCGCGCCGGCTTGCGCCCTGGTTCTTGAGCCAGCGGCCGACGATCTCTTCGGTGCGGCCGGCCGTGTCGAGCCCGCCACCCAGCGGGTACACGTCGGCAATGTCGAGGAAGTTGATGCCGCCGTCGGTGGCCTTGTTCAGAATGGCGTGCGAGACCGACTCCTCGGTCTGCAGGCCGAAAGTCATGGTGCCGAGCGCGAGGCGCGACACGGTGAGGCCGGTGCGGCCGAGGCGGGTGGTGGGGATGCTCATGCGAAGGCCCTTCGAGTGACGGTATGAACCCAGTTTAGGCAATCCATCCCGGCCACGCACGCGCCGAGCGCCCCACCCTCACTTCTTGGTCGGAGGAATGGCCTCGGAGGCCTTCTGGTTGGTGTTGGGTGGTGCCGTCGCCGTGGTGGCAGGCGAATGCGCGCCCGCGGCTTCGATCGGCTTTGCGTCGGCCGGCGGCGCATAGGCGAAGGGGCCTGGGTCGGTGCACGCGGGCGTGGCCGTGGGAGCAGGCACCGGCTTGCCGGCCGCTTCCGCGCTGGCGCGGTACTTGGCGGCCACGCGGTCCTGCGCCTGGCACAGCTTGAGGTTGTCCACCTGCGTTGCCCAGGCCGCCTTGGCGGCTGTCTCGGCTGCCTTGGCCTTGGCTTCGGGCGTCGGATTCGGTGCGGGCAGCTTGGCGAAGGCGGACGGCGCGGCCAGCACCAGGGCCAACACGGCGGGAGCGAAAGTGTTCATCGAGAAGATCATGAGGGGGCTCCTTCGACCGGCACGGCGCGCGCCGGTGCGGTACGGCCGTCGGCCGTGCGCTGCGCCGGAATCTTGCCGGCTGCGATGTCGTCGTACCAGAGTTCGTGGTGCTCGCGTGCCCATGTCTCGTCGACATAGCCGGTGCGCATCGCCTTGTAGGCGCCCTTCATGCCCAGCGTGCCGATGTAGATGTGGCCCATGATCATGGCCATCATCAACAAGGTTGCGACCGCGTGGATCATGTGCGCGACCTGCATTTCGCCGCGGGTGTAGACAAAGCCCGGCAGCAGCTTGTCGAGGAACAGGCCGGAGCCGATCACGATCGTGCCGAGAAAAAGCACGCCGCCCCAGAACACCAGCTTCTCGCCAGCGTTGAACCGGTGCGACGGTGCCTCACGGCCGCCGAACAGGCCACCCGCGCTCTTGATCCAGTCCCAGTCGACCTTCTTCGGGAAGTTGTCGCGGATGAAGGTGAAGATCATGAAGAGCGTGGTGATCACGAACAGCGGGCCGACGAAGTTGTGCACGTTCTTCAGCGCGTAGGCCAGCCAGCCGAACAGCGCGCCGCCCAGCACCGGCAGCAGGAAGAACTTGCCGAACGCCATGACGATGCCGCTGACCGCAAGCGTGACGAACGCGATGGCGTTGGACCAGTGCGTGGCGCGTTCGAAGGGCGTGAAGCGCTCGATCCTGCGGCCGGTTTCCTTGCCGTGCAGGCCGATCGGGCCGCGCGCGAAATAGAAGATCGCCAGTGCCAGCAGCACCACGAACAGCAGCGCGGCACCGTACGGAATGATCCAGTCGTTGCGCACCTGTCGCCACGCTTCGCCGGCATTGGTGAAGCGCGAGCCCGGGTACTGCACGAAGCGCTGGATCAGGTTGCCGGCCTCCGGTGCCTCCGACAAAGGCAGGCTGCTGTAGCCCGTGACGCCGCCGCCGACCTGGCGCCACATCGGCGCGTTGTTGCCCGGCTGCACCTTCATGCGCTCGCCATTGGTCTGCGTGGCGTAGTTCGCGTCCGCACTGGCTTCGGGTTTGACCTCGAAGATGTTCTGGCCCTGGATGCCGCCAGTGGCCGGCGGCAGTTGCGGCATGGTTGGCGTCGTTGCCACCGTTGCCGGTGCCGTCGAAGCTACATCGGGTGCAGAGGGCGCCTGCGCCGAGGCTGCGCCCCAGCCCAGGCTGGCTGCCATCACGAAAGCTGTCAGCGCGTGTCTCATTTCGCCTCCGGCTCAGTTTTCTTTGACGTACTCGTTCTGACCGTTCATGCGCGTCTTGATCTGTTGCTCCCACGTAGTCTTGTCGCCCACCTTCCAGCCCGGCGACGTGAACACCGTGCCGGTGTTCGCCTGGCTGCCCGTGCCGCTCCAGGGTACCGCGTCGAATTTCACGCCATGGGTATTGGTCTGCGGCTTTTCGCTGCAGGCAGCCAGCAACGTCACGCTTACGGCAATGCCGGCCAGCGCCAGTGCACGGCGGCTCATCGCTTCACCTCGGTCGCGGGGGGATTGCCGGCCTGCTGCGAACCGTAGGCCGTGCCCCAGCCCCAGACTTCGGCGCCCTTGCCACGGTGCACGACGCGGGTGCGAAAGATGTCCGCCACCACGTCGCCGTCGCCGGCAAGCAGGGCCTTGGTCGAACACATTTCGGCGCAGGCCGGCAGCTTGCCTTCGGCCAGCCGGTTGCGGCCGTACTTCTCGAACTCGGCTTCCGATCCATTGGCTTCGGGGCCACCTGCGCAGAAGGTGCACTTGTCCATCTTGCCGCGCACGCCGAAGGTGCCTTGGGACGGAAACTGCGGTGCACCAAACGGGCAGGCGTACGAGCAATAGCCGCAACCGATGCAGACGTCCTTGTCGTGCAGCACCACGCCCTCTTCGGTGCGGTAGAAGCATTGCACCGGGCACACGGCCATGCAGGGTGCGTCCGAGCAATGCATGCAGGCGACCGAAATCGATTTCTCGCCGGGCACTCCGTCGTTGAGCGTGACCACGCGGCGGCGGTTCACGCCCCACGGCACCTCGTTCTCGTTCTTGCACGCGGTGACGCAGCCGTTGCATTCGATGCAGCGTTCCGTGTCGCAGACAAATTTCATTCTTGCCATCGTGGGTCCTTCAGCGGCTTTTAAGCGGCTTCGACGTTGCAGATCGTCGTCTTTGTTTCTTGCATCATCGTCACGCTGTCGTAGCCGTACGTGGTGCCGGTGTTGATGGCTTCGCCGCGCACGATCGGGTGCGCGCCGTCGGGGTAGTACGGCAGCATGTCCACGCCCTGCCAGTGGCCGGAGAAGTGGAAAGGCATGAAGACCGTGTCAGGGCCTACGCGCTCGGTCACCATCGCCTGCACGTTGAGCCTGGCACCGGTCGGGGTATGCACCCAGGCGCGACCGCCGTTGGCAATGCCCTTCTCGGCCGCCACCTTCGGGTTGATCTCGATGAACATTTCCTGCTGCAACTCGGCCAGCCAGGGGTTCGAGCGCGTTTCCTCGCCACCGCCTTCGTACTCGACCAGGCGACCGGAGGTCAGCACCAGCGGGAACTTGTCGGCCACCTTGTCGGCGATGTTCTTCTGCTGAATGCTCTTGTAGAGCGTGGGCAGCCGCCAGAACGCCATCTTGTCGTCGTGCGTCGGGTACTTGACCATCAGGTCCGGCCGATTGCCGTAGAGGGGCTCGCGATGCTGCGGAATCGGGTCCGGGAAGTTCCAGACCACGGCGCGCGCCTTCGCATTGCCAAAGGGGTGGCAGCCGTGGTTCTGCATGAACACGCGGATCATGCCGCCCGAGTTGTCGGTCTTCCAGTTCTTGCCCTCGGCCTTGGCCTTCTCGGCCTCGGTGAGCTCGTCCCACCAGCCCAGTTTCTTGAGCAGCAGGTGGTCGAGTTCCGGGTAGCCGGTGGTGATGTCCGCGCCCACCGAGTGCGAGCCGTCCTCGGCCAGCAGGTTCTGACCATCGCGCTCCACGCCGAAGTTCGCGCGGAAGTTGCCGCCGCCGTCCATCACATGCTTGGACGTGTCGTACAGATTGGGCGAACCCGGGTGCTTGAGTGCCGGCGTGCCGTAACAGGGCCACGGCAAACCGAAGTAGTCGCCCGAGATGTCGTAGCCGTTGATCTTGTCCTTGACGGCGCCCTTGGCCTTGAGCGTGCGCACGTCGAAGGCGCCCATGTTGCGCATGTGCGCCTGCAGGCGTTCCGGGCTCTGGCCGGTGTAGCCCACAGCCCAGCAGCTCTTGTTGATTTCGCGCAGGATGTCTTCCGGCACGGGTTCGTCCATGCCCTTGACCTTCTGCATCTTGAAGTTCTTGCTCAGCTCCTTGCCGAAGCCGAAGCGGTCGGCGAACTGCTGCATGATCATGTGGTCGCTGCGGCTTTCCCACAGCGGCTCGATCACCTTCTCGCGCCACTGGATGGAGCGGTTCGATGCGGTCACCGACCCGCTGGTCTCGAACTGCGTGCAGGCCGGCAGCAGGTACACCGCGCGGTTCGGGTTCAGGTCGCCGGCCGTGCCCGGCATGGCCGCCATTGCCGCGGTGGCCGACGGATACGGGTCGACCACCACCAGCAGGTCGAGCTTGTCCATGGCGCGCTTCATCTCAAGCCCGCGCGTCTGAGAGTTGGGCGAATGGCCCCAGTACACGACGCCGCGCAGGTTCGAGTCCTGGTCGATCAGCTCGTTTTTCTCGAGCACGCCGTCGATCCAACGCGACAGCGTGATGCCGGGCTTGGTCATCATCGCTGGCGAGGCGAAGCGCCCCTTGAGCCACTCGTAGTCGACGCCCCATGCGTCGGCAAAATGCCGCCACGAGCCGTCGACCAGCCCGTAGTACGACGGCAGCGAATCGGGGTTGGGGCCCACGTCGGTCGCGCCCTGCACGTTGTCGTGGCCGCGGAAGATGTTCGTGCCGCCGCCCGACTTGCCGATGTTGCCCAGCGCGAGCTGCAGGATGCACGACGCACGCACGATGGCGTTGCCGATGGTGTGCTGCGTCTGGCCCATGCACCAGACGATGGTGCCGGGACGGTTTTCGTTGAGCCAGGTCGCGACCTTCAGGACCTGCGCTTCCTTCACGCCGCAGGCCTCTTCGACCTTGTCCGGCGTCCATTTCGCGAGCACTTCCTCGCGCACCTTGTCCATGCCGAAGACGCGGTCGTTGATGTACTGCTTGTCTTCCCAGCCGTTCTTGAAGATGTGGTGCAGGATGCCGAACAGGAAGGCGATGTCGGAACCCGAGCGGATGCGCACGTACTCGTCGGCCTTGGCCGCCGTGCGCGTGAAGCGCGGGTCGATGACGATGACCTTGCAGCCGTTTTCCTTCGCGTGCAGCAGGTGCAGCATGCTCACCGGATGCGCCTCGGCCGCGTTCGAGCCGATGTACAGCGCCACCTTCGCGCCGCGCATGTCGTTGTACGAATTCGTCATGGCGCCGTAGCCCCATGTGTTCGCCACGCCGGCCACGGTGGTGGAGTGACAGATGCGCGCCTGGTGGTCGCAGTTGTTGCTGCCGAAGAAGCTCACGAACTTGCGCAGCAGGTAGGCCTGCTCGTTGCTGTGCTTGGACGAGCCGATCCAGTACACCGAATCCGGGCCGCTGGCCTGGCGCAGGTCCTTGATGCGGGCGGTGATTTCGTCGAGCGCGGTATCCCAGCTGATGCGCTGGTACTTGCCGTTGACCAGCTTCATCGGATAGCGCAGGCGGTATTCGCCGTGGCCGTGCTCGCGCAGGGCCGCGCCCTTGGCGCAGTGCGCACCCAGGTTGATGGGCGAGTCGAACACCGGTTCCTGGCGCACCCACACGCCGTTTTCGACCACGGCGTCCGCCGCGCAGCCGACCGAGCAGTGCGAACACACGGTGCGCTTGACTTCGATCTTGCCGGCGCCGATGGCCGTCGGGCGGCTCGCATCGGCGGCACTGGCGCGGCGCATCAGCGTGAGCTGGCCGGCCGCCAGCCCCACGCCCACCCCGAGACCCGACCGGCGCAGGAAGGCGCGGCGGTCCATGGTCGGGAGCGCGTTGGACAGGCCGCGGCGCAGGCTGTGGATGAAGGGCGACGCGGCCGCGGATTGCGCAGTGGCGTCGGGCGCGACGGCGGAGGTCCTGGCAGGTGTTTTCTTGGTCAGCAACATGGACGCTTTCTCAGGCTGCCGCGCTGCGGTAGTAGCGCTTGACGTGTTCGCTCAGCGAGTAGCCGCCCCCGTTGTCAGGCGCAGGCGGCAAGGCCGCCACGGCCTGTGCAGGCGCGGGCGCCTCCACGATGCGCGGCAGCACGGCCACGGCGGCGGTGGCTGCGCCGACGGCGGCGGCACCGAAAAAGAATCCCCTGCGGGAGGGCGGCGTGGCGCCCGAAGACTGGCTGTCCTGCATAGCAACTCCAGGATTGGCTGGCACAAATCAGATATGAACCGATTTGCATACGTTTGAATACTAGTCGAGACCCTTAAGCCCCCGTGTCGGACTGCGCCATTGCCGGGGCAGGAGCATCGTGTTTTTTGGGACCGTTCAGCCGTCGAGCATGTCGAAGCCCTGCGCCTCGACCTGGACGAAGGCCGCGGTGAACGTCGCCAGGGCCGCGTAGACGCGAGCCCTTGGATGGCGCGCCACGATCTCGCACATCTCTGGCACCCACGACTGCAGATGGGCCGCGAAGAAGCGCTGCTGCTGCGCCAGGTTGGCCACCGCCACGTCGTCGCCGGCGATCAGGTAGCGCATCACCTCGCACAGGCAGGCGATGTGGTCTTCGGTCTCGTAGATCGCCTCGTCGCGCGTGAGGCCGAGCCGCGCCAGGTCGCCGCGCAATTGCGCCAACGGCTTGTCGTTGAGAAAGCCGCTCAGGTGGTGCGAGCCGAACAGGTAGACCTCCGGCTTGCCCATGCCGCCGAAGAGCGCGTCGTACTCGGCCTCGGCCGCAGCCACGTCGGTGTCGCGCGCCGCTGCCACCAGTTGGCGCCAGGGCTCTTCCAGGTAGGCACCGGCTGCAGGCGCCTCGGTCGGCGCCACCTGCAGCGCGGCCAGCAGTTCGCCATCGGGCGCGGCAAACCACAGCCGCGCCAGGAGGCCGTAGACCTCGGCGCGCGCCAGTTCTTCGTCGAGTGCGGACGTGGCGGGGAAACGCTCGCTCATAGGTCGGTGATCTTCATTTCGTTGCGGGCGCTGTACAGGTCGATGACACGGCAGTCGCTGCACATCTTCAGGCGCTCGAGGGCATCGCCCTGGAACATGGCATGTCCCGCGAGTTTGCCGAGCATCGACTCGATCGCCTTCTGGGTGCCGAACGGTTTGCTGCAGCGGATGCAGGCCCATGGCTTGGCCTCGTTGAGCAGCACCTGCTGCTTGCGCTCGGGCGCGGCCAGCAGGCGCGGCACGAGCGCGATCGCGTTCTCGGGGCAGGTGCGTTCGCACAGGCCGCACTGCACGCAGTTCTTTTCGATGAAGCGCAGTTGCGGCGCGTTCTGGTTGTCCTGCAGCGCACTGGCCGGACACGCGCTCACGCAGGCCAGGCACAGCGTGCAGCTGTCCTTGTCCACGGTGATGGCGCCGAAGGGCGAGCCCGCCGGCAGCGCGATGGCCAGCGGCGGTGTCTCGGCGCCACGTGCCTGCAGGGCCGGCGCGCCGTCCATCAGGTGGTCGAGCACCAGTTCGAGCGTGTTGCGCTTTTCCGCGGCCACCGCAAAACGTGCCACCTGCGCCGGCAAGCGCTGGCGGGTCGACGCCAGGCCGCCCAGCGCGACGTCGAGCGTCCTGGCCGAGCGAGCCTCGATCAACTGGAAATGCGTGCCGGTGTAGCCCAGGCCGCGCAGCAGGGTCTGCGCCATCGCCATCTGTTCGCGCAGGGCAGCCACATAGGCGGGTGCTTCGTCGCCCGTGGACAGCACCACCACCTGCGACGCGCCGAAGGCGATGGCGCCCAGCCACAGGTCGATGCCGGTGCTCGCCGCATGCCAGAGCGCGACCGGAATCACCTGCGCCGGCACGCCGTTGGCGCGGCCCAGTTGCGCGTCGCGGCCCAGTTGTTCGACCAGTGCCTGGCCGGCCTCCTGGCTGTGCAGCAACAGCACGGCATCGCGCCCGCCCGCATCGGCGTACGTCGACAGCAACGTGCGCAGCTTGCGGCCCTGGTCGGGCGCGCGCGGGTAGCTGTAGCCCAGCGCGCCGGTCGGGCATACGGTGGTGCAGGCACCGCAACCCACGCAGAGATTGGGGTTCACGACGATGCGCTGGCGGGCCTTGTCGCTGGAGATGGCATGCGCCGAACAGACCTCGACGCAAGCGTTGCAGCCGACCTGCTCGTTGCGGCTGTGCGCGCAAAGCTTCTGCTTGTAGTCGAAGAACTTCGGCTTCTCGAACTCGCCGACCATCTCGCGCAATTGCAGCAGGGTCTGCAACGCCTCGGGTGTCTGCAGACCAGCGGCCAGGTGAAAGTAGCCCTGCGGTGGCGCATGCCAGTCGATCAGCGGCGTGGCACGCAGGTCCAGCACGAGGTCGAACGCGGCATCGAGCCGCTCGGGCGCTCGATTGAAGTTGATGGCACCGGCCACCTTGCATGCCTGCTCGCAGTCGCGGTGCGATGTGCACCGGCTCATGTCGATCTGGTAGTCGAGCCCGATCGCCTTTTCCGGGCAGGCGGTGACGCAGGCATTGCAGCGCGTGCACAGGTCGAGGTCGATCGGGTTGCTGCGCGTGTACTGCAGGCGAAAGGCGCCCAGCCATCCCGTGAGCGAATCGACGTGGCCGGCCATCACGGGCCAGCGGCGCTCCTGCGCACCGCCCGATGCACCGGCGCCCTGCGCGAGGATGGTGACGGTCAGGGTGTCGGCGACCAGCGCAGCCGCACGCTCGGCCGCATCGAGCGGGCCGACGATCAGCAGCCGGCCCTGGCTCGCATAACCCACCGTGGCCACCGGATCGGGCTCCGGCAGCGCGGCCGCGGCCAGCAAGGCGGCGATCTTGGGCATGGCACGCGCGCCGTCGCGGCCCCAGCCGCCGGTCTCGCGGATGTTGACGAAACGGATCGGCGACGTGGCGTCGGGCGTCTGCTCGGCCAGTGCGTTGAACAGGCGTCGCTCCTGCGTGCAGGCCACGACGACATCGTCGCCCGACTGCACCGCGCGTTGGAAGGCCGGCGCCTCGCGGCGGCACAACGAGGAATGAAGGGGAAGCTCTTCAGCCAGCGCGCGACCGAGCGTCTTGCGCTCGAGCGGCATCGTCTGGTTGCAGTCGCAGATCAGCGTTTGGGTCATCGGTCATTTGGCTGGCAGGTTGCGCGTCGGCAACCAGCGGGCTGGGGAGATTCCCTGGGGCGCTCGACTGTGCCACGTCCGGCACGCTGTCGCTTCCTGGGGTTTGTTCGGGGACGGGGGCGGACGCCGCCTTGTTCGCGTCTTCCTCGTCGTCGAACAGCTTGAGGAACTTGGCACTGGCCATCTGGCGCAACACGCTGTCCGGGATCGGCGTGGGCTTGGAATAGTCGTCGATGTAGATGTCCATGCCGTCCATCACGTTGAAGTGCGGGTCGGCGAAGAGCTTGCGGAAGGCCGCGTTCTTGACCGCGGGCTGCACACCCCTGGCGACGAAGGGGCGAAAGTCGGAATCGATGGTGAGGGTTTCGGTGTCGGCCAGCGACAGCTCTGCAGGCTTCTCTTCATCCCCGTCGGCGGGAGGGCTGCCCCCAACCACGTCCTGGCCCGGCACGGCAGGCAACGAATCGGTGTCGACGGGGGCGACTTCTTCCTTCGCCTGTTGCTTGCGCCGCGACCAGCGGTCGAAGAAACCTTCAGACATCGCCTGCGCCCCGCCCGCGCTTCTTCTCGGTCGACACGGTGGCCGCGTTGCCGAAGCGATCGACCAGCGGGCGGAAGCTCTCGGGTCGCTTGCGCTTCTTCGGCTCGATCACGTAATGCTCGGACGCGAACGCGCGAACCCAGTCGACCACCTCGACCGGCGCGGGCACCTGCTCGACCGTTTCCTGGGCGTCGAGCCAGCGCCCCGCCTCGTTGTAGCTCAGGCTCACGACCACCGGCATCGCGCGGGGCTCGGTGCCTTCGGCAGGCGCCACTTCCATGCGCCACAGCACGAACCAGCAAGGCGCCGGTGTGGTGACGTTCAGGTGATAGCCCTCGGCGTCGTCGCGGAACAGTTCGGCCTTGAAGCCGGGATGCAGCCACAGCGCCTCGCCACCGTCCTCGCGCAGGCAGCGCGGTGCGTCGCCAAAAGCATGGGCGTCGGGCACGACGCTGTCGAGCACCCAGCGAAACGGCTGCCAGTGCGCGGACGGGCCGTGCACGCGCTCGCGCCGCATCAGCACGGCGACGTCGAGCGAAGGCCGAGCGCCTTCCGTGCGGGTCGATGAGGTTTCAGCAGGCGACGACATGCGCAGGACGATAGCCGATGCAGCGTTTCCTTCAGCGGCGCAGGGCTTGCGCCAGCGCATGGATGGCGCGCATTCAGGCGCCCCGCCCCGCCGTGTAGCGCACGGCCTTGGGCGACCGGCACATGCCCCACAGGCGCACGCCGGCCATCTCGGCCACCCGCACGCCCATCGCAGTGGGCGCCGAAATGGTGGCCAGCGCCGCGATGCCGACGCGCGCGCACTTGCGTACCAGCTCATGGCTGCCGCGGCTGGACAACACCACGAAGCCCGGCGTGCCGAGTTGCCCCTGCACGGCGAGAACGCCGATGAGCTTGTCGAGCGCGTTGTGGCGGCCCACGTCTTCGCGCACTTCGGTGAGCGTGCCGTCGAGCGTGGCCCAGCCCGCGGCGTGGATCGCGCCGGCCTCGGCATTGAGCACCTGGCGCGCCGGCAGCGCGTCGAGCGCACGCAGCACGGTCGGCAGGTCGACGCGGCCGATCCAGTCGTGCGCCGGAAGCGCCTCGGGCGTGAGCTCCAGGCCGGTGAAGCTTTCCACGCCGCACACGCCACAGCCCGTGCGGCCCGACATGCTGCGGCGCCGGCCCTTGAGCCGCTCGAAGGCGCGCGTGGAAATCTCCAGCCGCACTTCCACCGCATCGATGCCGCCCGGCAGGCCCGCCTCGGCAGCGCGCAGCGACTGCACGGCGATGTCGCGGCAATCGCGCGCATGGTCGAGGATGCCTTCGCTGAGCGCGAAGCCCAGTGCGAAATCGTCCAGGTCCTGCGGCGTGGCCATCATCACCGCATGCGAGATGCCGTTGAAGACCAGCGCCACGGGCACCTCGGCGGCCAGCGTGTCGGTGCGCGGCAGGCCGTCGGCATGGGCCGCATCGAACGCCCGCACGGCCTGCGGCGACAGCGAAGGCAGCGTGAAGGAGGCAGGAACGTCGTCAGTCAAGGTCGTCATTCCCCGAGTGTGCATCCGCCGGCGCAGACGGCACCAGCACCACGGGGATCGACTTGGAGGCCGGCGTGCCCGCGTGGATGGCCACCGAAGACAGCGGCACCAGCGCGTTGGTCTCGGGATAGTAGGCCGCCAGGTTGCCGCGCGGGATGTCGTAGGCCACGAGCTTGAAGCGGTCGGCGCGACGCTCCTGGTCGTCGTTCCACACCGTCAGCAGGTCGACCCAGTCGCCGTCCTTGAGCCCGAGCGCTCGAATGTCGGCCGCGTTGATGAACACCACGCGGCGCTGGCCAAAGACGCCACGGTAACGGTCGTCCTGCCCGTAGATGGTAGTGTTGTACTGGTCATGCGAGCGCGTGGTCATGAGCGTGAAGACCACCGTGTCGCGCCGCAGCGCCCGTGCGCGGTGCGATGGCGTGTCGCGCGGCACCGCATGCACGAAGAAGTCGGCCTTGCCCGACGCGGTGTTCCACACGCGCTCGCTCGCCGTGTTGCGCAGCCTGAAGCCGCCCGGCACCGCCACGCGCGCATTGAAGTCCTTGAAGTCGTCGAACACGGCTTCGATGAGGTCGCGGATGCGGCCGTAGTCGTCGACGAGGTCCAGCCACGGCGTGCGGCTGCGGTGGCCGATGGTCGCGGCCGCCAGGCGCGCCACGATGGCGGGCTCCGACAGCAGGTGCGGCGAAGCCGGCGGATTGATGCCACTGGAGAGATGGACCATGCTCATCGAATCTTCCACCGTCACGCCCTGCGCGCCCGTGGCCTGCATGTCGATTTCGGTGCGACCCAGGCACGGCAGTATCAGCGCCTCGCGCCCATGCACGATGTGGCTGCGATTGAGCTTGGTCGTGACGTGCACGGTCAGGTCGCACTGGCGCAGCGCCTTCCAGGTTTCGTGCGTGTCGGGCGTGGCCGCTGCAAAGTTGCCGCCCAGCGCGAAGAACACCCGACCCTTGCCTTCGCGCATCGCGCGGATCGCGTCGACCACGTCCCAACCCGGCGTGCGCGGCGGCGTGAAGTTGAACACCTCGCCCAGCCGGTCGAGCAGCGCAGCGGGCGGCTTTTCCCAGATGCCCATGGTGCGGTCGCCCTGCACGTTGCTGTGGCCGCGCACCGGGCACGGGCCGGCGCCCGGCCGTCCGACGTTGCCGCGCAGCAGCAGCAGGTTGCCCAGCATCTGGATGGTCGCCACCGCGTCGCGGTGCTGCGTGATGCCCATGCCCCAGCAGACGATGGTGCGTTCGGCCGCTGCGTACACGTCGCCGGCCGCGCGCAGTTGCGCTTCGGTCAACCCCGATTCCTCCACCAGCACCGACCATGGCTCTGCGCGCAGGTCGGCAACGAGCGCATCGAGGCCGCTGGTGTGCTCGGCAATGAAGGCGCGGTCGAACAGCCGCTCGCCTGCATCCTCGCGCTCGACCATGTGCTTCATCATTGCCTTGACCGCGGCCAGGTCGCCACCCACGCGCAACTGGAAGTAGTGCGTGCTGATGTCGGTCGAGCCCAGGGTCGCCATTTCGCGCTTGTCCTGCGGGTCGGCAAAGCGTTCCAGGCCGCGTTCGCGCAGCGGGTTGAAGCTCACGATGCGGGCGCCGCGCTTGTGCGCGGTACGCAGTTCGCCGAGCATGCGCGGATGGTTGGTGCCGGGGTTCTGGCCGAAGATGAAGATGGCGTCGGCCTGCTCGAAGTCTTGCAGCGTCACCGTCCCCTTGCCCACGCCGAACTGCGCGCGCATGCCGCTGCCGCTGGGCTCGTGGCACATGTTCGAGCAGTCGGGGAAGTTGTTGGTGCCGTATTCGCGCACGAACAACTGGTAGAGAAACGCCGCCTCGTTGCTGGCGCGTCCGGACGTGTAGAACACCGCCTGGTTCGGGTCGGGCAATGCATTCAGGTGCCGGGCCACCAGCGCAAAGGCCGCGTCCCATTCGATGGGCACGTACTTGTCGCTGGCCGCGTCGTAGACCATCGGATGCGTGAGCCGGCCCTGGTCTTCCAGCCAGAAGTCGCTCCGCTCGGCCAGTTCGGCCACGGTGTGCTTGGCGAACAGTGCGGGGCCGGCGCGCCGCGCGGTGGCCTCGGCCGCCACCGCCTTCACGCCGTTCTCGCAGAACTCGAAGCTCGACGCATGGTTGCGGTCGGGCCACGCACAGCCCGGGCAGTCGAAGCCGTCGGGCTGGTTGGCCGACAACAGCGTCCGGGCGCCCTTGACCGCGATGTCCTGCCGCAGCAGGGCATGCGTCACGCTGCGCAAGGCGCCCCAACCGCCGGCCGGGCCGGTGTAGCGCTCGATCTTCTGTTCTTTCATGCGGCAGTGTTGGTCACCGGCGTGCGGCTGTCCAATTGAATCGGGACATGCGGCGATTCAAGATGCGAATGAAGGACGGCGCGGGCGGCGCTTTCGGCCTCGCTGCGCATCGGGTGCAGGAAACCGCGGTAAGTCGAGCCAAGACCAAGTCCGTCCTCGACATGGGCGGCATGCTTTTGGCGACCGAATGCGTACAGAACGCCCTGGCAGCACAGGCGGGTGAATGCCCTTTGTGGACCTTCGACAAGCGCGCGGCTGATGGGTCGGTGACTGGGCCAGCAGCGGGATGCTGCCAGAACCGGACGTTCTCCACCTTCTCAGGATCAACCAAGACTGAAACCGACCGACGCAGGCGCCATCAAAGGGAATCCCGCAAACGCTGCCAATCAATCTTGACCCGCAGCGAGTCGTCAGCCGCGTGGCACGAGCAACGCCACGGCTTCGTCCGAGGCGGCTGCTACCCAAGATCAAAAGCGATTGACCAAGCTAAGAATCGTCGACCAAGCCAGCTCAAACAAAGCCCACGCGGAAAAAAAACCTCTCAACACAAGAAAAAGCGCGCCAACAACAATCACTAAAACGATGAGGTGCAAGGCTTTCATACGATGAATTCCTCTGAAAGCGCACCGCGAATGTGTGCCGTAAACCTGCAGGATAAGGTGTGCGGCGTCTGGACGACCAAGGCCCAACACCGGCTGAAGTACCCAGACGTGCCGAGGATCCCGCGTGGCAGGATTCGGCCGACACTCGCAGGCGCCTCCTATTTTCAGGCCAACCCAGGAACAGATGAACACACGTCGCGTCCACGAACTCATGCGGGCTCACTTTCCTGTGACAGGAACCGAAGGTCTTGAGTGGACCAATCTCGTTAATGAGCGCAACCTCCTCATGGAGGAACGGTCGAGGGTTGTCTTGTTGGACCAGTTTGTCGAACGCAACGTCGAGGAGGTGCTCGTGGAGGTTTACCGAAAGCTTGGGGCACGCCTACTTGTCAACGACGTCGTCCCGTACCTCAAACGCTACGTCGGACAGGGCAACATCCGAATCTCGGACCGGGAATTCACGATGTTCGCCGTCCTGGCGAGAAATGGCGTCGGGGTAAGCTGGCGGGCAACCGCTTAGGCGACACTCGGCCAGAAGCGGACCCAGGAGCCATAAATGACACTCGAATGGAAACACTCCACCGATGGAATCGACTGGGAAGAACTTTCTGCTCTGTATAGGGCCGCCCCACTGGGCGAGAAGAACCCACTTCACCTGCAGACAGTTTTCTCAAACAGCATGTTTAAGTGTTTCGTCTACGACAGCACAAAACTCGTGGCGGTGGGGCGTGCGCTCGCTGACGGTGCAGACTGCTCGTACATCTGCGACATCGCGGTATTGCCGAGCCATCAGGGCACAGGTCTAGGCAAAGAGGTCGTCAACGACCTTGTGAAAGTGTCTCGCGGTCACAAGAAAATCATCTTGTATGCGGTCCCTGGCAAAGAGTCTTTCTACAGCAAGTTCGGCTTCATGCGCATGAAGACTGCTATGGGCATTTTTGAGAATCCGCAGCGTCAGGTGGATGGAGGCTATCTCAGCGAAACCTAACGCTTCCAATCGAGAGGACACGCACCGGCAAGGCAGCCGGTGTCTGCCTCAGAGACGTCTGCTTTCCGAGACGCCGAATGTCTGCAACTAGTCCAGCAGCTCGAACACCACGTCCTGCGCGCCTTCCCACAGCACCTTGCGGCCCAGCGCAGCCAGCTGCTCCCGGCCCTCGACGATGGTCAGGAAATGGTTGCCTGCGAGTTGGCCCATCTTGCTGGCGAAGCTGCACGAACCGTAGGCCCAGATGATCTCGGTTTCGCTGTAGCCACCCGGATAGAACAGGATGTCGCCGCGCGACGGATGGGCGGTGTGGTTCTCGAAATCGACGCCCAGCTTCCAGTCGCCCAGCGGCACCCAGACGCCCTCGCCGCTCCAGCGCACGTGGATGATCTTCTGGCGGTAAGGCAGCAGTTGGAGGAATGCGGCGACGGTGAGCGGCGCGTCGGGATGGGTCTCGGCGACGAAGCGCAGACCGGCGGCGGTGATTTGTATACGTGACATATACCGATTGTCGGTGAACTCCGCACGCCTGGCGCGCGAGTTTCAAGCCAGCGGGTCGGGTGCGGTCAAGGGTGCCAGCTGCGCCAGCCAAGCCGGGTCCTGCATGAGTTCCAGCGCCGCCTGCAAGGCCCGCGAAATGCGGTCGCTCGCGTGCGTCATGAAGCCCAGCGGCGTAGTCAGCGTGGGTTCGGTCAAAGGCCGCGCTTCGAACGCGGCGTCGTGCTGCAGCAGTTCGAGCGCGGCGCCCGGCAGCACGCTGGCCATCGCGCCGGCACCCACGCTGCTCACGAGCGTGTGGATCGAATTGGTTTCCATCGCGGGCGTCACGCCGACACCCGCGGTTTCGAAGGCGTGATCCACGATGGCGCGGTTGTGCATGTCGGGCGTGAGCATGCACAGCGGCAGCGCAGCCGCCACGGCCCAGGCGATGGGCGCGCCCACGTGCCATCCCGTCGCGCCGGCGGACGGCGCGGCGTCGTGGCGTTGCACCAGGTAGTAGCGCTCGGTGCACTGCGGCCACACGGCCAGGCTGACGTTGCGCACGCGCGTGCGATCGGTGTAGCCCAGCGCCAGGTCGACCGACATGCTGTCCAGTGCGGTCTCGATCTCAAGCGAACTCAGCGACAGCACCGTGGGCACGATGCCAGGGTGGCGCAGGTGCAGCGCGATGGCAAAGCGCGACAGGATGGTCATCGCTGTAGGCACGGCCGCCAGCCGCAGGCGGCCGGTGGGCTGGCCCGACGCACGGTCCAGCCGCTCGCGCAGCAGATCCTGTTCGCGCAGCATGTGCTGGGCGGTGGCCAGCACGGCTTCGCCTTCGGCGGTGAGCCCCGCAAAGGCCCGTCCGCGCTTGACGATGAGCACGCCGAACTCGCCCTCCAGCGCGCGCAGCGCGTTCGACAGCGCTGGCTGCGTGATGTGGCAGGCCAGCGCCGCGCGGCCGAAGTGGCGATGCTCGTTGAGCGCCACCAGGTAGCGCATCGATGCGAGGATGTTCACGTCGCCCGCCTGCCCGAACGGCGCCCGGCCCCGGGGCTCAAGTGTTCTTGCTGACCGTGATGGTCGGGAACTTGGCCGAGAAATCCTTGGCCTTTTCCGCGATGCCGACCGCCACCTGGCGCGCGACCGATTTGTAGATGCCGGCAATCTCGCCGTCCGGGTCGGCCACCACCGTGGGCTTGCCGCTGTCGGCCTGCATGCGGATGTTGATGTCGAGCGGCAGCGCGCCCAGGTAGTCCATGCCGTACTGCGCCGCCATGTTCTTGCCGCCGTCGGCGCCGAAGATGTGTTCGACGTGCCCGCAGTTCGAGCAGATGTGCACAGCCATGTTCTCGACGATGCCCAGGATCGGCACGCCGACCTTCTCGAACATCTTGATGCCCTTCTTGGCGTCGAGCAGCGCGATGTCCTGCGGCGTGGTGACGATCACCGCGCCGGTCATCGGCACGCGCTGGGACAGCGTCAGCTGGATGTCGCCGGTGCCCGGCGGCATGTCGATGATGAGGTAGTCCAGGTCCTTCCAGTTGGTCTGGCGCAGCAGCTGCTCGAGCGCCTGCGTGGCCATCGGGCCGCGCCAGATCATGGCCTCTTCCTGGTCGACCAGGAAACCGATCGACATCACCTGCACGCCGTGGTTTTCCAGCGGCTCCATCGTCTTGCCGTCTTCGCTTTCGGGGCGGCGGTCGATGCCGAACATCATCGGCTGGCTCGGCCCGTAGATGTCCGCATCCAGCAGGCCCACGGCCGCGCCCTCGGCGGCCAGCGCGAGCGCCAGGTTGGCGGCCGTGGTGCTCTTGCCCACGCCCCCCTTGCCAGACGCCACCGCAATGATGTTCTTCACGTTGGGCAGCAACTGCACGCCGCGCTGCACCGCATGGCTGGTCACGCGCGTGACGATGTTCACCGACACGTTGTCCACGCCCGCCGCGGTGCGGGCGGCCGCCACCAGCGCACGGCGCAAGGCGGCATGCTGGCTCTTGGCCGGGTAGCCCAGTTCGAGGTCGAAGGAAACGTCGCCTTCGTGGATCTGAACGTTCTTCAGCGCCTTGCCGGTGACGAAATCCTTGCCGGTGTTCGGGTCGACGACCGCTTTGAGCGCGGCCATCAGGCCTTCTTGGGTAACTGCCATTGTTCTAACTCCTGAATGGCGGGTAGTCTAGTGCGCTACCCAAGCCCCTAGAGGGTGGCGGGGTCGCGGTTGACCTGCAGCCCGCTGCCGAAACTGCCGATAGCGCATGGACGGACCTCCAAACCCCTTGACCGCCTATTCCCACCCCGCCGGCACCACCGGTCTGCTGCTCACCGGCGGCGGTGCACGCGCCGCCTACCAGGTCGGCGTGCTCGAAGCCATCGCCGACCTGCGCCGCGCCGCCGGCGCCCAGGCCCATGGCAACCCCTTTCACGTCATCACGGGCACGTCCGCAGGCGCCATCAACGCCGCCGCGCTGGCGGCCAACGCAGACGATTTCGACGGCGCGGTGCGCCACATCGCCGACATCTGGCACGGCCTTCGCACCCACCAGGTCTACCGTACCGACGCGCTGTCGCGGCTCGACGTTGCCGGGCGCTGGCGCATCCTGCTGGGCCTGGCGCAGCTGTTCTCGCGCTGGCGCCGAGAGCAGCCGCGTTCGCTGCTGGACAACGCGCCGCTGGCCGACCTGCTGCGCAGCATGGTGCCGCTCGAGCGCCTGCCGCAACTGATGGCCGACGGCCACCTGCAAGCGCTGGCCGTGACCGCGTCGAGCTACAGCTCGGGTGCGCACTTCACCTTCTACGAATCGGCCACGCCGATGCAGCCCTGGGTGCGCTCGCAGCGCATTGCGATGCCGGGTCGCATCACGCACGACCATCTGCTCGCCTCCTCGGCCATCCCGTTCGTGTTCCCCGCAACACCGATCGCGATGAACTCGCACACCGAATACTTCGGCGACGGGTCCATGCGCCAGTCGGCGCCGATCGCCTCGGCCATCCACCTGGGCGCCCAGCGGATCCTGGTGGTGGGCGCCGGGCGGATGCACGAACCGACGGCGCAGCCCGGCCCCAACACCTTCACTGGCCGGCCGACGCTGGCGCAGATCGCCGGCCATGCGCTGTCCAACATCTTCCTGGACGCGCTGGCGGTCGACGTGGAACGGCTGCAGCGCATCAACCAGACGCTGGCGCTGATTCCGCCCGAAGGCCGTCGCCACACCGATCTGCGCCCGGTCGAGCTGCTGGTGATCTCGCCGTCAGAGCGCCTCGACGCCATCGCCGCGCGCCACACCGCGGCGCTGCCGGGCGTGTTGCGGCGCATGTTCAGCGCACAGGAAAGCACGCCGGGCGGCGCGGCCAAGTCGTCGGCGCTGGCGAGCTACCTGCTCTTCGACACCCGCTTCACGCGAGAGTTGATGGCGCTCGGCCGTGCCGACACGCTGCGCCAGCGCGACGAAGTGCTGCGCTTTTTCGCGTGGAAGCTGGAACCGGGTGCGCCCCGGCGCGACTAGCCGGCGCTGGTGGCGGACGCTGGCACATCCGGTGGCGCCATGTGCGGTGCGTCGGACGACGCCACCGGCTGCGCGAGCGCGGCGGTCGCGTCGATGCCCAATTCGCTGCACACGCGCGACAGGAGCGCCCGCAGCGCACCGACCTCGGCTTCCAGCCGCAGCACGTTGGCCTTGAGCGCGCCCATCTCGCCCAGCGAAAAGTCCGCCCGGCCCGCCGAAGGCCCTGCCGTCTCGGGGCCTGCCGCTTCTTCGGCCGGTGCGCCGCTGAGCAGGTGCGCCCAGCGGCTCTCACGCGCACCCGGCAGACGCGCGAGCTTGACCACCAACGCGCCGGCCGGCCGCTCGGCGAGTTCGTTCAGGAACCCTTCGACCGACGAGATGTCGGCGAAGTTGTGCATGCGGTCGCAGGCGATGCGCAATTCGCCGGCCGTCTGCGGCCCGCGCAGCATCAGCACCGCCAGCAGGATCACCGATTGCGAAGGCAGGTGCAGCACGCGCGCGGCGTTGTGTTCGTAGCGAAAGGTTCGTCCGCCGCTGCTTTCGCCGACCAGGTGGTAGCCCTTGAGGCTGTCGAGCGCGGCCTGTGCCTGCGCATCGCTCACCTCCAGCACCGGGTTGCGGCTGGTCTTCTGGTTGCAGCCGGAGACCAGCGTGTTGAGCGTCAGCGGGTAGCTGTCGGGCACGGTGCGCTGCTTTTCGATCAGCACGCCGAGCACGCGGGTTTCCAGCAACGACAACAGGGGCACGGGTGCGGCAGGCCGCGGCGACGCAGGGGTGTCCATGACCGACATCAGGCGTTGACGATCCGGCTGACCAGCGCCTTGGTGAAAGCCGCCGTGTTGGCCGTGCCACCCAGGTCGCCGGTGCGCACCTGGTCGATGTTGAGCGTGCCGTCGATCGCCTGGCGCAGGCGCACGGCGCTGTCGTTGAGCTTGCAATGGTCCAGCATCATCGCAGCGGCCAGCAGCAGCGCCACCGGGTTGGCGATGCCCTTGCCCGCGATGTCGGGCGCCGAGCCGTGCACGGCCTCGAAGATGGCGGCATCGGCGCCGATGTTGGCGCCCGGCGCCATGCCCAGCCCGCCCACCAGGCCGGCCACCAGGTCGCTCAAAATGTCGCCGAACAGGTTGGTGGTCACCAGCATGTCGAACTGCCACGGATTGAGCACCAGCTTCATGGCGCAGGCGTCCACGATGATGGTGTCGAGCTCGAACTTGCCCTTGTACTTTTCTTCATAGAGCTGCAGGCCGGTTTCCAGGAAGAGCCCCGTCAGCACCTTCATGATGTTGGCCTTGTGCACCAGCGTGACCTTCTTGCGCCCGATGGCGATGGCCGTGTCGAAAGCGTATTCGAGCAGGCGGCGGCAGCCCTGGCGGGTGTTGATGCCGGTGGCCATGCCCACGGCATGCGGGTCGTCGTCGATGCGCACGTAGTGCTCGTGGCCGATGTACAGGCCTTCCAGGTTCTCACGCACGACCATCAGGTCGACCTTGTCGAAGCGCCCGCCCGGGATGATGGTGCGTGCGGGGCGCAGGTTGGCGTAGAGCTGGAATTCCTCGCGCAGGCGCACATTGGACGACCGGTAGCCGCCGCCCGAAGGCGTCTCCAGCGGGCCCTTGAGCGCGAGCCGGGTCCGACGGATGCTGTCAAGCGTGGCCGCAGGCAGCGGGTCGCCAGCCTGCTGCACGCCGCCCAGGCCGGCGATCTGGCGGTCCCACTCGAACGGGGCCTTCAGCGCATCGAGTGCGGCCAGCGTGGCGTCGACGATTTCGGGGCCGATGCCGTCGCCAGGGATCAGGGTGGCGGGAATGGAAGTGGTCATGGGCGGCGCTCTCTCTTCTTCAGTGGTCTGGAAACAGCCATCCTAGAGCGTTCGCGCGACTTGTTCGGCAGAAACCCCCACGAGCGCGAAATTGCGGGCGGCGCGGGCGGCGTCGGGGTCGACCTGCGAGGCGATCGCGTCGAGCCCGGCAACGTAGGCTGCAGGCAGCCCGTGCTCGCGCGCGCCCGCGACCACCAGCGCCTTGTACCAATCGAAAGGCACGGCCGCGGGGTCGACCAGGATGGCGTGATAGACCCAGGCGCGCACCGGGCCCGCTGCTGTCTGCACCTCGACTTCCTTTTCGGCGTAGCTCACGCCCAGGTCCTCGGCCGCATCGAGGCGGGGCTTGTCGACCCTCGCCAACTCGAAGACGACGCCCATCACGGCCGCTTGTGGATCGCCGGAGGGCAGCACGTCGCACTTGCCGGAGCCGTCCTGCCCCAGCTTGTGCCAGCACAGCACGTGGCCGGGCAAGGTGGCGACGGTCCGCAGGCGCGCGGAGGGCACGCGCTCGCGCAGGCGTGCCAGCAGCATGTTGGAGCCATAGGCGAAATTCAGGACGGTGGGTGCAGGGGCCATGCGTTGCGACGATCGAAGAAGCAGACGAAGGCCTTGATTCTCCGTCAGGCACCCCGCCGCCGCGGCGCCTAAAATCCCCTTCCCGCCTGCGCCCGCGCCGGCGGTCGGTCGTCCCCGTCTCCAGCCTCCTCGCCCAGAAAGCGCCTCCGATGCCCCAGCGCAAGCTCTTCGTCACCACCGCCCTGCCGTATGCCAACGGCAAGTTCCACATCGGCCACATCATGGAATACATCCAGGCCGACATCTGGGTGCGGTTCCAGCGAATGACGGGCGCGCAGGTCGACTTCGTCTGCGCCGACGATGCACATGGCGCGGCCATCACCATCGCGGCCGACAAGGCCGGCGTCACGCCGCAGGCCTTCGTGGCGGAGATCGCCGCGGGCCGCAAGCCGTACCTGGACGGCTTCCACATCGCCTTCGACAACTGGAGCTCGACCGATTCGCCCGAGAACCACCAGCTGGCGCAGGACATCTACCGCGACCTGCGCGACAAGGCCGGCCTCATCAGCACCAAGAGCGTCGAGCAGTTCTACGACCCCGAAAAGCGCATGTTCCTGGCGGACCGCTTCATCAAGGGCGAGTGCCCCAAGTGCCACGCCAAGGACCAGTACGGCGACAACTGCGAGGTTTGCGGGGCCGTGTATGCGCCCACGGATCTCATCGACCCCTATTCGGCGCTGTCGGGCGCCAAGCCCGAACTGCGCAGCTCGGATCACTTCTTCTTCAAGCTGTCCGACCCGCGCTGCGAGACCTTCCTGAAGGAATGGACCGCGGCCCCGGGCCATGTTCAGCCCGAAGTGCAGAACAAGATCCGCGAGTGGCTCTACAAGGACGAAGAAGGCCAGGGCGGCCTGGGCGACTGGGACATCAGCCGCGATGCGCCCTACTTCGGCATCGAGATTCCCGACGCGCCGGGCAAGTACTTCTACGTGTGGATGGATGCGCCGGTGGGCTACCTCGCGTCGCTCAAGAACCTGCTGGACAAGCGCTGCATCGAACTGGGCGGCGACGGCATTTCGTACACCGAGTACATGGCCGACCCCGACCTGGAGCAGGTGCACTTCATCGGCAAGGACATCATCACGTTCCACACGCTGTTCTGGCCGGCGATGCTGCACTTCAGCGGCCGCAAGTCGCCGAACGCCATCTACGTGCACGGCCACCTGACGGTCAGCGGCGAGAAGATGAGCAAGAGCCGCGGCACCGGCATCGACCCGCTGCGCTACCTGTCGATCGGCCTGAATCCTGAACACCTGCGCTACTACCTCGCGGCCAAGCTGAGCGGCCGCAACGAAGACATCGACTTCAACCCCGAGGACTTCGTCGCGCGCGTCAACAGCGACCTGGTGGGCAAGTACATCAACATCGCCAGCCGCGCGGCCGGCTTCATCGGCAAGCGCTTCGACGGCAAGCTGGGCGCGGTCACCGAGGACGGCGCTGCCCTGCTCGCACAGCTGCGCGGCGAGGCTGGCAACATTCGCGCGCTGTACGACGGCCGCGACACCGCCCGCGCACTGCGCGAAACCATGGCGCTGGCGGACCGCGTGAACGAATACGTCGACGCCAACAAGCCCTGGGAGCTGGCCAAGAAGGAAGGCATGGAGGCGCGCCTGCACGACGTGTGCACGGTCTGCATCGAGGCCTTCCGCCTGCTCACCCTGTACCTGAAGCCCGTGCTGCCGGCGCTGGCCGCGAGCGTGGAGTCGTTCCTGAAGATCGCGCTACTCGAATGGAACGACGCCGAAGTCAGCCTGCATGCGGGCCATGCCATCAGCGACTACAAGCACCTGATGCAGCGCATCGATCCGAAGGTGCTCGACAAGCTCTTCGAACCCGCCGAAGCCCCGCTTGCCGCAGTCGCCACGTCCACTCCCGCTGCGGCCAGTCCTGCTGCGACCGAGTCGAACGCGCCCGACGCACTGCTGCCCGGCGGCGAGGCGATCGCCCCGACCATCACCATCGACGACTTCGTGAAGATCGACCTGCGCATCGCGAAGATCGTGGCCTGCGAGCCGGTCGAAGGCTCGACCAAGCTGCTGCGCCTGACGCTCGACGCGGGCGAAGGTCGCATGCGCAACGTCTTCAGCGGCATCGCCTCGGCCTACAAACCCGAGCAGCTGACGGGCAAGCTCACCGTCCTCGTGGCCAACCTGGCCCCCCGGAAGATGAAGTTCGGCATCAGCGAGGGCATGGTGCTGGCGGCCAGCCATGCCGACGAAAAGGCCCAGCCAGGCATCCACGTGCTGGAGCCGTGGCCGGGTGCCACGCCTGGCATGCGTATCCACTGAGGCACTCGCTTCAGAAGCGCCGTACGCTGCTGTTCCCGCACCACCACCACCACCGCCATCCACCTCAGCCAGGACGACCGAAGCCATGACCCATTCTTCTGCGGCACGGACCATCGCGAAGGCCCGCCGCCCTGCGCGCGCGGCGTTCATGGGCATCGGCCTGGGCGCTGTCGTGCTGCTGAGCAGCGGCTGCGCGGTGGTTGCCGTCGGCGGCGCCGTGGTTTCCGTGGCGAGCACCGCGGTGAGCGTGGGCGCATCGGCTGTCGGGCTGGCTGCGGATGCCGCCATCGGCACGGCGCGCCTGGGCGGCCGGGCGGTGGGGGCGGTGCTGCCGGGTGGCGGCGACGCGCCCTGAGCCCTGGGCGATCGTCCGGGCCCGACCCGTTACCGGGTGTCGGGATATCAGGGCGCTTCAGCGCCCCGGTCGGGTGACGATCCGCTGCGCACCACGCGCTGGTCGTCGTTGAGCGTCACGGAAAAGACCATCGGTGAATTCGGCGGCTGCACCCAGCGCCATTCCCAGTCGGTCTCGCGCTTGAGCGCCCAAGGCTGCACCTTGGCAGGCTTGCCGAGCAGCTTGCGCAGGTCTTCCATCGCCATGCCCGGCTGCACCTTGGCGAAGTTCTCGGGCGTGAGCACCTGGCGCAACGCGGCCATTCGGCCATCGGCGCCGATGGTGATCATGTAGTTCTTCTGGCCCTGGGGCTGGCGGTTGTATTCGAAGACCCGTCCCGCCGGCGATTCCCAGACATTCTCGGGCGCGCCGAACCGCGCGCGCACGTCGGCTTCCGTCGACACACCCTCCTCCAGCTCGCTGATGGCGCGGTTGTCGCAACCGACCAACGCCAGCAGTGCGCCAAGCACTCCCATGGTGAGCATCCTTCTCGAAATTACGTGCGCCATGCCATCCCCGGTAAAATCCGCCGCAAAGGGTTCCAGTCTATGTCCATCTTCAATCGTCCCCACTACACCTCCGATGCCACCCAGTTCATCGATGCGCTCAAGGCCAAGAAGCCGACGCTCGAGGCCGAACAGCGCGCCGGCCGTGCGCTGCTGTGGGACAAGCAGCTCGACCGCAGCCAGCTCGACGAGCAGGGCCAGGCGAAGGTTGCCCAGCAGCCCTACGTGTACCAGACCCAAGTCAAGTAAGTGAGCGCCCAGTCCGCCGCGGGCGGCAACGATTCCGGCGCGGAAGTCGTCGGCGCGATGCCCCAGGTGGTGGACCAGGTGGCGCTGGCACGCCTCTACGGCGAGCCGCTGTTCGCGCTGCCCAACGACCTGTACATCCCGCCCGAGGCACTGCAGGTCTTTCTCGAAGCCTTCGAAGGCCCGCTCGACCTGCTGCTCTACCTCATCCGCAAGCAGAACTTCAACATCCTCGACATTCCGATGGCGGGGCTGACGCGGCAGTACCTCACCTACGTCGACCAGGTGCGACGCACCAACCTCGAACTGGCGGCCGAGTACCTGTTGATGGCGGCCATGCTCATCGAGATCAAGTCGCGCATGCTGCTGCCGCCCAAGAAAACGGCCGACGGCGAGGAAGCCGAGGACCCGCGTGCCGAACTGGTGCGGCGCCTGCTGGAATACGAACACACCAAGCTGCAGGCGGCGTCGCTGAGCGCCCTGCCGGTCTACGGCCGCGACTTCTGGAAGGCCCAGGTCTACATCGAGCAGTCGATCAAGCCGCGTTTTCCGGAAATGAACGTGGTCGACCTGCGCGATGCGTGGGCAGACATCATGAAGCGCGCCAAGCTCGTGCAGCACCACAAGATCTCGCGCGAGGAGTTGAGCGTGCGCGAGCACATGAGCATCGTGCTGCGCCAGTTGCAGGGCCAGCGCTTCGTCGAGTTCGAGAAGCTGTTCGACGTGACGCGCGGCGTGCCGGTGCTGGTCGTCACGTTCATCGCCATGCTGGAACTCGCCAAGGAAACCTTGATCGATATCACGCAGGCGGAAGCGTTCGCACCCATCTACGTACGGCTGGCGTACGTCCCGACGACCTGATGCGCGCCACCCTCGGCGGCTGACGGCCCCACTCCTTCTCCTCCGATTCGAAATTCAGGATGCCCGGCCACCGACGCCCGCAGGAAAAGACCTGCCTCGAATCTCTTTCTTCCATGGCGCAGCCGCTCTCCTGGCCGCGCAGCGACCCGATCTTTGCCTCATGACTTACAGCGTCAAGGAAATCTTCTACACCCTCCAAGGCGAAGGCGGCCAGGCCGGCATGCCGGCCGTGTTCTGCCGCTTTGCGGGCTGCAACCTCTGGAGCGGCCGCGAGGCCGACCGCGCCGAGGCGGTTTGCCGCTTCTGCGACACCGACTTCGTCGGCACCGACGGCACGTTGGGTGGCAAGTTCAAGGACGCCGACGCACTGGCCGACACCATCGCCGATCAGTGGCCCACTGGCGACGCCGATCACCGGCTGGTGGTGCTGACCGGCGGCGAGCCACTGCTGCAGGTCGACACGGCGCTGGTCGACGCGTTGCACGCCAGGCGCTTTCGCATTGCGGTGGAGAGCAACGGCACGGTCGAGGCGCCGGCTGGCATCGACTGGCTGTGCATCAGCCCCAAGGCGGGTGCGCCTTGGGTGCAGCAGCGCGGCCAGGAACTCAAGCTCGTATGGCCGCAGCCGGCGTTCGACCTGGACACGATGGCGCGCACGGGCGAATTCACCTTGCGCTTCCTTCAGCCGATGGATGGCCCCGACCGCATGGCCAACACCGAGCTGTGCATTGCCGAATGCATGAGGCAGCCCGTCTGGCGCCTCAGCGTGCAGACGCACAAGATCACCGGCATCCGCTGATTCGACAGCGGCGCCCTCTTTTTCTCCCGTTTTCCCAGAGCTTTCCCGACTCCTTCGACGATGCGCTTCACCATCAGCCAACGCTTTTTCTTCGACGCCGCCCACACGCTCAACCGTGCCATCGAAGTCGAGGGCAGCCGCCGCATCCACGGCCACACCTACCACGCCGAGGTCTGGCTTGCGGGCGAACGCGATCCGGCCACGGGCATGGTGATCGACCTGGGCCTGCTGCGACGGCGACTGGAAGACGTGCGCGCGCAACTCGACCATCACCTGCTGGACGACGTGGCCGGCCTGCATCCGCCCACGCTGGAAAACCTGTGTGTGTTCATTGCCGACGCACTGCCCGACCTGCGCGCTTCGCTGGCACGCGTGAGGGTCTGGCGCAAGGCGCTGGGAGACAGCTGCACCATCGAATTTCCGCTCGACAACCAGGGGCTTGCGCCCGCCGCGGCCACGTCGGCCTGACTGACCCGGCCTATTCGCGCACCGGGTCGCGCCCCGTCAGCGCAGCCACGACGTCGTGCGGGCTCATGTGCCCGTCCAGCAAGGCCACAACGCCTTCGGCGATCGGCATCTCGACACCCAGGCCGCGTGCGCGCTGCACGACAGTACGAGCGCAGTACACGCCTTCGGCCACGTGGCCCAGCGAATCGACCGCCTCCGCCAGCGTGCGGCCCTGCGCCAGCAGCAGGCCCACCTTGCGGTTGCGCGAAAGGTCGCCCGTGGCGGTCAGCACCAGGTCACCCAGTCCGGAAAGTCCCATGAAGGTCTCGGCCCGTGCACCCAGCGCCAGGCCAAAGCGGGTCATCTCGGCGAGACCGCGCGTGATAAGCGCCGCACGCGCGTTCAAGCCGAGTGAAAGGCCGTCGCAAAGTCCCGTGGCAATCGCCAGCACGTTCTTGACCGCGCCGCCCACTTCGACCCCGACGATGTCTTCGTTGGCATACACCCGAAGCGCCGGACCATGAAAGGCCGCGACCAGCGCGTCGCGCACGGCCGCGTGCGGGCTGGCCGCGACCAGCGCAGTCGGTCGTCCTTCGACAACCTCACGCGCAAAGCTGGGTCCGCTCAGAACGCCAGCATTCAATTCGGGCGCCACCTGCGCCCAGATCTCGTGGGCGAGCAGGCCGTAGGACGTCGGGCCGGCGGCCCGGGCGGGCTCGACGCCCTTGCACAGCCAGGCAACGGGGACGGTGGTGCCGCGCAGTGCGGTGAGCTGGTCGCGCAACGCGGCCATGGGCGTGGCAACGACCACCAGATCGGCGTCGAGCCGTGCCTGGCCGATGTCACCTGCTCGCACGGACAGCGAAGCCGGCAACGCCAGACCGGGCAGGTAGCGGGCGTTTTCACGCGCGGCCGACATGGCGCCCGCCTGGGCAGCATCGCGCGCCCAGAGCGTGACCTCGTGCCGGGCGGCCGAATTGGCAGCGTTGACCGCCACGGCCGTGCCCCAGGCGCCAGCGCCATGAACGCAGATCTTCATCGGCGCGAGACGGGCAATTGCCGCCTTACTGCGTCAGGATTGGCGAAGGCTGGCCGGCGGCCTGTGCCTGCTGCTGCTCGAACATCGCCTGGAAGTTGATTTCCGCGAGATGCACGGGCGGGAAGCCGCCGCGCTGGATGACGTCTGCCACGTTGCCACGCAGGTACGGATACACGATCTGCGGGCAGGCGATGCCGAGGATCGGGCCCATCTGGTCTTCGGGCAGATTGCGGATCTCGAAGATGCCGGCCTGCTTGGCTTCGACCAGGAACACGGTGCGGTCGCCGAGCTTGGTCTGCACGGTGGCAGACACGGTGACTTCGAAGATGCCGTCGGTCACGGGCTGGGCATCGACGCCCAGCTGGATGTCGACGGTGGGCTGGTCCTGTTCCAGCAGGATGCCTGGCGAATTGGGCTGCTCGAGCGACAGGTCCTTGAGGTAGACGCGCTGAATCTGGAACACGGGATCTTGGTCGGCCATGGCAAATGCACTTTCGAAATCAAAACAAGTCCGGACCGCGCCAGAGGCGCAGCGGACCGATACGGGTGAACGGACGATTATCGCCCGGCGAAATGTCAGCCTGCGATCAGGACTGCTGCAGCAGCGGCACGAGGCCGCCGCGGCCGTCGAGCGCGATCAGGTCGTCGCAGCCGCCAACGTGCGTGTCGCCAATGAAGATCTGCGGCACGGTACGGCGCTGGGTGAGTTCCATCATCTGCGCACGCGCCTGGGGGTCACTGTCGATGCGGATCTCCTCGATCTGTTCGACGCCCTTGGCCTTGAGGATCTGCTTTGCACGGGTGCAATAGGGGCAGACGGCGGTGGTGTACATCTTGACGGTTTGCATCATCACTTCCAGTTCAGGGTGGTTTCAGGCTTTTTCAACCGGAAGATTGGCCTCTTTCCAGCCTTTGAGTCCACCTGCGACCGCTTGGGCCTGCTCGTAACCGAGTTTTTTGGCCGCGGCCACGGCACGCTGAGCACGCGCACCCGAGGCGCACATCAGCAGCAGCGGGACGGTCTTGTTCTTCACTGCGAGCGGCAGCTTGGCCTCGAACTGGTCGAAAGGCACGTTCTTCGCACCCGTCGCATGGCCGGCGGCATATTCCTCGGCATTGCGCACGTCGACCATCACGCCGCGCGAACGGTTGATGAGTTGCACCGCGCCCTGGGCCGAGAGCGAACCGCCGCCCGTGCCGCGAATCAGCGGCCAAGCCAGCATGCCGCCCGAACTGAGCGCAATCAGGATCAGCATCCAGTTGTCGACGATGAATTTCACAATGTTCCTTGATGGGCAAACCGCCGATTTTAGAATGCACGCATCGCGTCATCCGCCGCACCCCTTTTCAAACTCTCCCGTCGAAGGTCTCCCATGCACAAACTGGTACTGATTCGCCACGGCGAATCCACCTGGAATCTCGAAAACCGCTTCACAGGCTGGACCGACGTCGACCTGACGCCCACCGGCGTGGAGCAGGCCAAGCAGGCCGGGCGCCTGCTCAAGGCCGAGGGCTACGACTTCGACGTCGCCTACACCAGCGTGCTCAAGCGCGCGACGCGCACGCTCTGGCACACGCTGGACGAGCTCGACCGCACCTGGCTGCCGGTGGTGCACTCGTGGCGCCTGAACGAACGCCACTACGGTGGCCTGCAGGGCCTCAACAAGGGCGAAACGGCCAAGAAGTACGGCGACGAGCAGGTGCTGGTCTGGCGCCGCAGCTACGACACGCCACCGCCGCCGCTGGAAGCCAACGACCCGCGCAGCGAGCGCGGCGACGTGCGCTATGCCAAGCTGGCCGCCGAACAGGTGCCGCTGACCGAGTGCCTGAAGGACACCGTGGCCCGCGTGCTGCCGTTCTGGAACGAGTCGATGGCCCCCGCCATCCGCAGCGGCCGCCGCCTGGTGGTTGCCGCGCACGGCAATTCGATCCGTGCGCTCGTCAAGTACCTCGACGGCATCTCCGACAGCGACATCGTGGGGTTGAACATCCCGAACGGGATCCCGCTCGTCTACGAACTGGACGACGATCTCAAGCCATTGCGCCACTACTACCTTGGTGACGCCGAAGCCGCTGCCAAGGCCGCCGCCGCCGTGGCGAAGCAGGGCAAGGCCTGACGCTGCGCGACCCGGCCCATCTGCAGATACTTTGAGGTCTGCCGGAACCCCGGCAGACAAATTGCTTCCAAGCTGTGTATATTGGTCTCACAGCCGACAAGGACACATAGACATGGGCCAGAAATTGAAGATCACCGGCTGGGTTGCCGCAGGCGCAGTCGCCGGCGTGTTGACCACCGTTTCGTTGCAGACCGTCGCGCGCGGCACGCTCGCGCCGCTCCCTCTCGAGGAACTGCAGCAACTCGCAGCCGTCTTCGGCATGGTCAAGAGCGACTATGTCGAGCCGGTGGACGAGAAAAAACTCATTTCCGATGCAATTTCCGGCATGGTCGCCGGGCTCGATCCGCACTCCCAGTATTTCGACAAGAAGTCCTTCAAGGAATTCCGCGAGGGCACCACTGGCCGTTTCGTCGGCGTGGGCATCGAGATTTCGCAGGAAGACGGCCTGATCAAGGTTGTTTCGCCTATCGAGGGCTCTCCCGCCTTCCGCGCCGGCCTGAAGCCCAGTGACCTGATCACCAAGATCGACGACACCGCGGTGCGCGGCCTGTCGCTGAACGAGGCGGTCAAGCGCATGCGCGGCGAATCGGGCACCAAGGTGCTGCTGACCATCTTCCGCAAGGACGAGAACCGCACCTTCCCGGTGACGATCACGCGTGAGGAAATCCGCACGCAGTCGGTCCGCGGCAAGGTCGTCGAACCGGGGTATGCCTGGATCCGCCTGTCGCAGTTCCAGGAACGCACCGTCGACGACTTCGTGAAGAAGGTCGACGAAATTTACAAGCAGGACCCCAACATCAAGGGCCTGGTGCTCGACCTGCGCAACGATCCGGGCGGCCTGCTCGACGCGGCCGTCGCCATTTCGGCCGCGTTCCTGCCCGAGAACGTCACGGTGGTTTCCACCGATGGCCAGCTTGCCGAAAGCAAGTCCGTGTACAAGGCGGCGCCTGAGTTCTACCAGCGCCGCAGCGGCACCGATCCGCTCAAGAGCCTGCCCGCTGCACTCAAGACCGTGCCGCTGGTCGTGCTCGTGAACGAAGGTTCCGCCTCGGCCAGCGAGATCGTCGCCGGCGCCCTGCAGGACCACAAGCGTGCCATCGTCATGGGCAGCCAGACCTTCGGCAAGGGCTCGGTGCAGACCGTGCGCCCGCTCGGCCCGGACACCGGCCTGAAGATCACCACGGCGCGTTACTACACGCCGAGCGGCACGTCGATCCAGGCCAAGGGCATTGTCCCGAACGTGCTGATCGACGAGAGCGCCGAAGGCAGTCCGTACGCAGCGCTTCGCATGCGCGAGGCCGACCTCGAGAAGCACCTTGCCAGCGGCCAGGGGCCCGAAGCCAAGGACCCCGAGCGCGAAAAGGCACGCGACGAGGCCCGCAAGCGCCTCGAGGAAGAAGCCAAGAAGCCGGCAGCGGACCGCAAGGTGCCCGAATTCGGCTCGGACAAGGACTTCCCGCTCCTGCAGGCGCTCAACCGCCTGAAGGGCTCGCCGGTGATGGTGAGCAAGACGCAGGTCATCGTGGAAAACAAGGAAGAGAAGAAAGACAACTGAGCGGGCTGACCTGCGCTGGCGCATGGACGATCTTGAACTGCTGCGCTACTCGCGGCATATCCTGCTGGAGGAGTTCGGCATCGACGGCCAGCAGCGGGTCGACAAGGCCCATGCGCTGGTGATCGGCGCTGGCGGGCTGGGCTCGCCTGTCGCGCTCTATCTGGCCGCGGCTGGCGTGGGCCGCATCACGCTCCTCGATGACGACCTGGTCGACCTCACCAACCTGCAGCGCCAGGTGGCGCATACGACGGCGCGCATCGGCATGTCGAAGGTCGACTCCGCCGCCGAGGCGATGCGGGCGTTGAATCCGACCATCGAGGTCGTCACCTATGCTCAGCGCGCCGACGCGGCGCTGCTGCAACGCCTGGTGCCCGACGTCGACGTCGTCATCGATTGCTGCGACAACTTCACGACCCGACACGCAGTCAACCGCATGTGCGTCGCGCATGCAAAACCCCTGGTCGCCGGCGCTGCGTTGCGCTTCGACGGCCAGTTGAGCGTGTACGACACGCGCGATGCGGCGTCGCCTTGCTATGCCTGCGTCTTTCCGCCCGAAACCGATTTCGAGGAGACGCGCTGTGCCGTGATGGGTGTCTTCGCGCCGGTGGTCGGCACGATCGGCTCCCTGCAGGCCAGCGAGGCGTTGAAGCTCCTGGCAGGCATTTCACCGTCTCTCACGGGCAGTCTCCTGATGTACGACGGCCGCCGCACGACGTTTGACACGCTGCGGGTCTCACGCGACCCAGAATGCAGCGTGTGCGGCGCTCGCCCGTCCGCCACCAGCTTGCTCAGCCCAACCTGATTCGATCAGGGCTGCTTCGCGCCCTTTGCACGCGCGGCGCCGTTGGCTGCCGCACCTGCGGTCGGGCGGTTTGCATCGGCAAGTACGTCCTTGCAATTCGCATCTTCGCCTGGACCGGTCTCGATCGTCGCAGCCAATGCAAGCAGCGGGTTGATGGCACCCAATGCCAGCGCAGCCAGGCCACGTCCCACCAGTGGCCCGGCCTCCACCCCACCTGACGGCGACCCCAGCGTACCGCCCACGACTAGCGGGGTTCGGATGGACAAGATGCTCTTGGCCTTGGGCTGCGGCGTGACGACGAAGTCGAGGGCCTCGGTGCTGAGGTTGACCTGCCCAGTGGCCACGAACACCGCATTGGTGGTGTCGAGGACCAGCGTGCGCCCGCTCGCCACGCCTTTGTTGACGTCGAAAGCAAGTGCAGCGCAGCGCAACTCGACGTTGCGGTCTCCCCGCACCAGGAACTTGATGATGTCTCCCCCCACCAGGGTCGCGAACACGGGAAGCAGGTTGCCGAACTGGCCGCGCCCCGACAGAACGGCCACATCGCCCGATGCTCCCCCTAGCCAGCTCGCCACCGAGCTGCCCGAGCCCGATAGATTGATGCGTCCATCGAGCCGGCCGACGCTGTTGCCCGTGGTTTCCAGCTTCGGCACCAGGCGCGCGAGCTGCATCCCGCGGATGTCGAGCGAAGCGCGGATGTCGGCGGGATTCTTCGACCCATCGATGCGAATGGCGCCTACCAGCTTGCCACCGCCGATGCCGAGGTCCAGTGGATCGAGTGTCAACACTCCGTCCTTGAGCTTGACCTGCACGCTGCCCTTGTCGAGCGGGAGCTCGCGCACGTTCTTGATCCGGTCTGCCGTGTACTTCACATCGGCATTCATTGCGCGCAGGCGTTCGAAGTCCAGCGGCGCCGCGGGCAACACCTTGCCTCCTGCCCGCTTGGCCTGCGTGCTCGATGGCGGCGCGACGCCTTCGATGGCCGCTGCCGAGCGCGCCGTAGGCGCAAGACCGATCAACGGCCCGAGATCGTCCATGTCCATCACGCGAGAGCGCAGGTCGCCGCTGAGGTAGGCAGGCTTGGGCCCCTGGTCGAACTTCATCTCGCCACCGATGTCGGACAGCCCCAGGCGGCCCTTCAAGGCCTGGACGGTCCAAAGCGTGCCCTGTTTACTGAGGTCGCCTGCCAAGGCATAGGGCGGGGTCTGGGGCAGCGCGATCCCCAGCAGCCGATACAGGTCGCCCAGATTCTGGCCGCGCAGATCGAATTTGGCCTGCAGACCATCGAGCGTCTGCAGGCTGGCCACGGCACCTGATGCTTTCAGCCGCGTCTGTCCTGCAGCAGCGTTGATCGATATGGGGAATGGTGGCTGGCCCGTCGACGTCAGCTGCATGACGTTGCCGGTCGCACCCGTGGCAACCAGAGGCTGTTTCTGGTAGGTGCCCTTGATGTTGTAAGACAGTGGCATCTCGCCACGAGTGGTGTCGTAGTCGACCGCCGCATGCAGGTCGATGCCGAGGTGCTCGGCGAGGAAATCAACCGACCCGCCGTCGACTTGAATGAGCCCCACCGTGGGCACCGTGCCCTCGTCCGACGTGTCCTTGCCCAACGCCCAGGTGCGGCGCCCGTCTGCCTCCATCTGCAGCCCGAGCGCGGGCGATACCAGTGAAAGCCGCGGGATGACGACCTTGCCACCCAGCAGCGGCCAGAGACGAATATCGAACTCTGCACGATCGGTGCGTACCAGGTATGGATCGCGCGCCCACGACGGGTTGGCGAACTCCACCCCGTCCAGCACGATGGTCGCGCCTCGCAGGCCCAGGCCCACATCGAGTCGGCGCGTGATCTCGAACTTTCGTCCCGTTTTCTCGCTGACGTAACGGTTGACCGGTTGCCGCAATAAATCCCATGGAAAAAAGACCACGATGAGCACAAGCACCACGAGAACCAGGATCAGGCCGGCAAGGAGCTTGAGCACCAGCGGTTGTCTCGAAAAATTGAATTTGTTCATGGAATCCTGGCCGACGAAAGGCAACGGGGCGTTGCGTGAGCTTTCTGCAGCGCGTACGCAAACATCTTTGCTTGGGAGTGACCCTGGTCAGCATAGTGGCTCATATGCGCCCCATGGGTCAGCACCGCGCCGCACCCCCTGTGCGCGTTGACCTACGACATCCACGCCTCCAGTCGGAATGCGCCTACACCTGAACTCACCAGCGCCCTGCATGAAACGATCGGTCCTTGGCTATCATTCCGAGGCAGTCGCAATGCGCAAGTTTGGGCTTTGGGGGATGCAAGGGGCGGTTCGGCGACAGGATTACAGATTGAAAACTTACATCGTCGAAGACAACCTCACGATTCGCGAAAACTTGGTAGGAACGCTTGAAGAACTCACCCAGATAGAACCGGTGGGGTTTGCGGCTACCGAAGATGAAGCGCGGGAGTGGTTGACGACGCATGCGGACGATTGGGAACTCGCCATCGTCGACCTGTTCCTCAAGCAGGGCAGCGGGCTGGGCGTTCTGCAGGCGTGCGCCAACCGTCACAGCAGGCAAAAGGTGGTGGTGCTCAGCAACTACGCCACGGGTGAAATCCGCCAGCGCTGTGCGCAACTCGGCTCGGACGCCGTGTTCGACAAATCCAACGAAATCGAGGCATTGATCGACTTCTGCGAAGCCATGGCGGCTCGAGGAGCCGCAAACGACAGCGCGCAATGACGCCCTGTTCGGACGGCTTGCGCGCTGTGGACGATGCCATGGCGCCGCCGCCATGACGGCGACGCCTGTGGGTACGATTTCAGTCGATGAGCTTGTTCTTCAGCGCGTAGTACGTCAGGTCGCTGTTGGACGAAAGATTCATCTTTTCCATCAGGCGCGTACGGTACGTGCTCACCGTCTTGACCGACAGCGACAGCGTCTTGGCGATGTCGCCAGCGGTCTCGCCCTTGGCCAGCTTCAGGAACACCTGGAACTCGCGCTCGGACAGTTGCTCGTGCGGGGCTGCGTCGTCCTTGCGGTCGAGTTGGCGCGCCAACAGTTCCGCCACGGCAGGCGTGATGTAGCGGCGGCCGAGCGAGATCGTGCGAATCGCGTTCACGATGTCGATGGGATCGCACTCCTTGTTGAGGTAACCGCTTGCGCCCTGACGGATGAGGTTCATCGCATAGTGCTCTTCGGGGTACCCGCTGAGGATGAGGATGCCCACATCGGGCGCCTTGGCACGAATCATCGCCAGCGCGTCGATGCCGCTTTGTCCCGGCATGGACAAGTCCATCACGAGCACGTCGAGTTCCGTGGTGCGAACGAGCTCGATCGCTTCACGGCCGCTCGCGGCTTCTCCAGCCACGCGCAAATCGACGTGCTCGGAGAAAAATTGGCGCAAGCCGGAGCGCACGATGGCGTGGTCGTCCACAATTCCGATCTTGATCATCTGTTACTTTCTTCGTTGTCTGCGTCCATGAGGCGCAATATGCTGAGCACTGGTCGGCGTCAATTATTCCCGAATTTCTCGAGCTCGCTTCTGTCGGAGACCTCATGCGCCGGATAACCTTCCACAAGATGGCCCTGAATCTCGTGTTGGCCACTCTGGCCGCACTGATTCTGGTAGGGCTCAACGAGGCAGGTTATCGCCAGTCGCGCCAGACCGTCAAAGAGGTAAACGAGACCCATGTCGCCCGCCTCGCCCTCAGCAAACTCCTTCAAGGCGTCGTCGATGCAGAAACGGGCCAGCGCGGCTACCTGTTGACTGGCGAGAGCAGCTACCGCGAACCCTACGACGCCGCGATCGTATCGGTCAACGGCAACGTGGATGCATTGCGCAAGCTGTACGCCGGCCATGCGCGTGAAGCTGCGGTGGTCGAGGTCATGGCCAGCCACGTGGCGCGCAAGCTCGCCGAAATGGAGATGAGCGTTCGCCTGCGCAAGGGCAACAACGAGGACGCGTGGAAGTTCGTGATCACCACCGACGTCGGTCGCGAGGAGATGGAAGCCATCCGCGCACAGATCGCCACGCTGATGGCGTTGAGCGACCAGACGCTGGTGCATGGGCAGGAACAGATCGCGCAATCGCTCGCCGTGGGCCGGTTCAGCATTCCGGTGGTCGCCTTCGCAGCGTTGATCGCCTTTGTCCTGTACTTGCGCCAGACAGTCGCGTTGAGGTCGGCCGATCAGCGTCAGCAGGCCGTGTTGCAGCGTGAACGCAATGCCCTTGAAGGCGAGGTGCGCGATCGGACCGCCAGCCTTGCGGAACTCGCAACCCACCTGCAAGACGTGCGGGAATCCGAACGCGCCCACCTCGCCCGCGAGTTGCACGACGAACTGGGCTCGCTGTTGACGGCGGCCAAGCTCGACGTCGCACGGCTGAAATCGCGACTGGCCGAAGCGCCGGACGCCATTCAGCGACTGCAGCATCTGACGGAACTGCTCAACAGCGGCATCGCACTCAAACGCCGCATCATCGAAGACCTGCGGCCATCGTCGCTCTCGAACCTGGGCCTGGTCGCCTCACTGGAAATACTGGGTCGCGAATTTGCAGAACGCTCGGCCATTCAGGTCGACATGACGCTCGAGCCCGTCGAGCTCGACGACTCCAAGCAGCTCACGGTCTACCGGATGGTGCAGGAGAGCCTAACCAACATCGCCAAGTATGCGCAGGCCACCACCGCACACATCACCTTGAAAAGC
>Ga0247813_10000201_pt1 | contig 69693 bp, 67 predicted proteins | sample UWRJL169409C1_FD_180719 | JGI IMG/M metagenome (GOLD analysis project Ga0247813, IMG submission 180719) | Plant litter microbial communities from Arlington Agricultural Research Station in Wisconsin, United States - UWRJ-L169-409C-1 | ecosystem: Environmental > Terrestrial > Plant litter >... | reverse complement strand
TTGTATTGTGCGACAAAATTCGTAATAATTTCGATACCATCATAATTTATTTTGATATTTTTATACATAAAATCATAAAAAACCACTTTATTTTGTGAAATATTCAAATAATCATTAATTCTATTATTAACTAAATCGTTTTCGCTAAGTAGTTCAAAACTTGAAATTAGTGAGAAAAATATGAATTTTCGGGTTGTTTCCCTTTCATAATCATTAGGAAAATGACCTGCTTCAAACAAAATAGTAGGTACACCTAAAAACTGGAAAGTATCTCCTATACAGTTGATATTGAACGAATCGTCAAAACGCCCCACTTGTCCTGGGATATATTGCTGCAGCACATCATTCAATCCTGCAATCAGATTTATTGCCTTTAATCTATTTTCATTTATTTCTCTCTCTTCATTATAAGAAGGGGCTAAAAATGAAACTGTTGCCGGTTTCCCTGTATCACCAGCACCGAAAATAGTACGTTGGTCATGAAGATTAAAGCAATAATGCGGTTTAACGATTTCGAATACCTCTCTTAAAACTTTGCTTTCTGGCTGAGTCAGATTTTGAGAGTCGCGATTTAAATCAATTTTGTTGGCATTTTCACGTGTGTAAAGCGCTGCTCCATCAGGATTCAAAATTGGAATGGCATAGAAAGTAAATGTTTCGAGCAATTTTTTGGCAAAATCGGATCCACTATTCAGTACATTAATAAAATCAAAAAGTGCTTTGGTCGTAGTGCTCTCATTTCCGTGCATTTGCGACCAAAGGTAAATACGTGTTTTTCCTGTGCCAATTTCGTAACTATATATAGGTTTATCTAAAACGGATTTACCTATGAGTTTAACTTGGTTATTGGTATTTAATTTATCTAATAAAGGTTGAATATGATCTAATGTAAGGTAACGTCCTTCTATAGATGGTTCTTTGTGTAGGTTAAATAATTCTTCTAAATTCATTGTCAATTAATTAGTTTACAAAAGTAAACATCTTTATTTTTACAATTGTAAACATTTAAAATTAAATTAAATTTATAATTGTAAACAGTTATTTTAAGTTGAATTACGTGATTTGTATATTGTCAGTTAACATTTGTTATTCCTTACAGTAATAAATACTAAATTGCAGTTTATCAAATGGTTAATATATATTACTTAAAGTTATTAATCGATATATTATGTTCTATTTCACCAATTTACAACTGTGAAATTGCTTTATTGAATTCTTTTAGTTACATTTGTAAACATAGATTTTTAAAACATGAATTTACAATGGTAAACATCGATGATTTTGTAAAACGACTTGAAATTATACTGGATTATTATACCTTAAACGCGTCTTCTTTTGCCGATAAAATTGGTGTACAGCGTTCTAGTATGTCTCACCTACTTTCTGGGAGAAACAAACCTAGCTTAGATTTTGTCATGAAAATTATGGAAATTTTTCCTGATGTCGATCTTTATTGGATCTTAAACGGAACAGGAAGTTTTCCGAAAACTGACAGCCAAGCTTTAAATTCGAAAGAAGAAATATTTTCGGAAATTATAAAATCTCCTGCTCCTATTTCATCAAATGAAAATTTTATGGGTGAAGATCTGTTTTCTGAAATCAGTTCTAAGGGAAATGAAAAATCAGAAACGAGAAATTTAGTTCAGGTAAAAAACTCAAATTTAATTTCAGAAGAAGGCGAAATTGAAAGAATTGTGTTTTTTTATAAAAACGGGACATTTAAGGTGTACATCCCGTGATTTGAATTTTTCGCGTATTTTGAAAATTTTAAAAATATTTTTCATTTAAGCGATTCTCACGCAATTGAAAAAATATTGAAAATTTATAATTGGAAAGCATCTTGAGGAATTTTACCCACAACTCCTTCATAGTGTTTTTTCAAAATTTGTAAGTCGGCTGCAAAATCTCCAGTCGGATAAAATGCCTTTCCTAAATTAACTTCTTTTTTACCCCAATTAAACGCAACTGGAATAATGGGCACATTTGCTTTAAGTGCGATGTAATAAAATCCGCTTTTTATTTCAGTAACTTTTTTACGTGTTCCTTCAGGAGCAACTGCTAAACGAAAAACTTCTTTGCGCTCAAAAATAGCAGCAATAGAATCTACTTTATTTAATCCTCCAGAACGATCTAAAGGCTCACCTCCTACGCTTCTGAAATAATATCCAAAAGGAAATTTGAATAATTCTTTTTTACCTACCCAATTCATTTCTAATCCTGAAATTCCACGGGTAAAAATTCCTAAATAAAAATCATGATTACTTGTATGTGGCATCACCATCATCACACATTTTTTCACTTCCGCATTTTCAATTCCTACTATTTTCCAGCCCATTAGCCGAAAAAAGATGAATTTGTATAATTTTTTCTTCATTAAAATTTATTATTTCGTGCAAAATAAAAGATTTAAAATGGTATTTTTGAGTAAATGCTTTACAAAATGATTCAAAAAATTTTTAGTTATCTTGTTCCAATCAAAATTTTCAAGAAAAAATCCGCCAGAAGTAAAACGATCGAAGTAACCTGGACAAATGGCGAATTGGTTTTAGACTCTGAAAACACAAATTATTCGTATGGAAGTTTGCAACGTATATTAAGATACGGGTTACGAAACATTGGCTATAAGGCAATTCTGGAAATGGATCATATTTTACTTTTGGGAGTTGCCGGAGGAAGTGTAGTAAAAACTCTAGTAGAAGAAATTGAGTATAAAGGTAAAATTACCGGTGTTGAAATTGACTCTGAAATAATTCAGATTGCTAATGACTATTTCAACTTAAATAAAATAAAGCAACTTGAGATTATTATTGATGATGCTTTTGAATTTGTTTTAAAAACCAAACATAAATACGACCTTATTATTATTGATATTTTTGAAGATACAAATATGCCTAATTTTTTGTTTGAACGTTTTTTTAGTGATCGCGTTTGTGCACTTTTAAAAGATCAGGGATTTGTGCTTTTTAACACAATGATTCTCGATGAAGCCCATAATATCAGAAATCGGAAGTATATTGCAGAAATAAATTCGCAATTATTTTTATCAAAAATGTTGCCCCGTATAGAAGACCATAATGAATTAATAATAATCGAAAAAGTTGCCTAAATTTTACCTTTTATGAAAACCCTAGTTTCTATTTTAAAAGCCATTCCACCTACAAAAATTATCGATGCCAGTATTGATTTTTCAAAATACATCCCTTTAGATTTATCTGTAACTAATAAAGAATTAGTGGAAAGCAAACCAGAAAATGCTGTCGAATTTGAAGATTTTATTTCTAATTATTTAAAAAGTAATAATGCAGAAGTAGCTTTTGGCGGCTACATAGAAGGACGGACATTATATAAAAGAAGTACAATTTTTAAAAACGAATCTATTCCGGAACGTAATATTCACATTGGTCTGGATTTATGGACCAAAGTTAATACTCCTGTTCTCGCAGCACTTGATGGTAAAGTACACAGTTTTAAAAACAATATTGGTTTAGGCGATTATGGACCAACCATCATTTTGGAGCATGAAGCTGAAAATGAAATATTTTATACTTTATACGGACATTTATCGTTAGAAAGTTTAGAAGACTTGAGCGTTGGTAAGCAATTTAAAAAAGGTGAAAAAATTGCAACATTAGGAAATGCAACTGTTAACGGAGATTATGCACCACATGTTCATTTTCAGATTATAAAAAATATCGAAGATTATTGGGGCGATTATCCGGGAGTTTGTAACAGTAGTGATTTGAATTTTTACATAGAAAATTGCCCCGACCCTAACTTATTATTAAAAATAACATAAATAGTTATGAAGAAAGAAGTATTGATTATATGTTTGTTGTTGTTAATTGGATGTAAATCTAAAACGGTAACCCGGGAAACAGAAGATTTAAAAATTAAACAAATCCCGAGTGCAGAAGTGAATGCAAATCAGCAGAAAAAAGCGTACGATTTAGGCAAGCGTGTTTTAGAAACCTGTAACACATCTAAATTTAAGCCTTTTAATGAAACCGAGGTTACAAAGTCGGTTATGGAAAACACAACTGAAGAGCGATTGACAAAAACCTGCCAAAGGTTTAGACAATATTACGGTAGTTTTATTGATTTGAAATTAGACGGTGTTTACAGAACAAAACAAGAAGTCATTTACCGCTATCATGCTTTGTACACAAAAAAGGTGGCTAACAAAGAATTGAGAGTTTTTGTAAATGAAGATAATTTAGTTTCTGCCATAAAATCAATGGATTGGGATGAAAAATTTGACTCAAAAATAACAGAACAATAAAATTAAATATGAATAAAATACCGCTATTATTTTTACTGTTAATCTCAACACTTGCGAATGCTCAGGAAATTATAACTGTAAAAGGTTCAAAACCTTATAAGGCAACGCAAAATTTTACTTTCATCTGCGAAAAATATGCTTTTACAGGAGAGACAAATGTACAGATTGCCAAAACAGAAAAAGGTGGAATTTTAAAAATATCAATAGCCACGGCAAATGATAAAGCCCGAATTTCTGGTGGCGTGTATGTCGATTTGGCAAATGGTGACGTCATTGCATGTACTGATAAAAACGTAAAAGAAAGCGATGAAGGCAGTACAACATCGTATTACTATTTTACTCCAGCCGAAATGATAAAACTTAAAAAATCTGATATACAAGATGTTAGATTTATTATAACAGGAACTTCAAAATCTTTTGGTAATCAAACCGGGTATTTTACTGCAGTTAATAAAATATCCTACTTTTCTACCGAGTACGATAAATCAAAAAAAACATTTGATACAGCTGCTGCAATTAGTACATTATAAATAAAATATTTAGTATAATTAATCCTATATTTATAGTCTAATTATATTTTAATGAATGCGAACGAAAATTTAATTGCAAAATTTTATACTGCTTTTGCAAATGCTGATGCTAAAACAATGAGTGAATGTTATCATCCAAAGGTGCATTTTATAGATCCTGCTTTTGGGTTACTAAAAGAAGAGCAGGTTTCTAACATGTGGAAAATGTTGATTCTGAAAAGCAAAGGCAATATAAAAATTGAGTTTTCAGATATTAAGGCAGACGAATTTACAGGTTCTGCAAAATGGGTTGCTACCTATAACTTCAGTAAAACAAATCGAAAAGTAATCAATAAAATTTCAGCTGAGTTTATTTTTCAGGATGGCTTAATTATTAAACATACTGATAATTTTGATGTATGGAAATGGTCCAAACAAGCCTTTGGTGTTACAGGATATTTACTGGGCTGGACAGGTTTTTTTCAAAGCAAAATCCAGGATCAGGCCTTATTGTCGCTTAAAAAGTTTCAGGATTCAAAATAATTTTCATAACTTGAGTGTTGGAATTTCCGATTAGTTAAATATATTTCCGCCTTTATAAAATATTTGCCTTATTTAAGATTTATTTTACTTGCTTTTATTATTGAATTAATCGTTTTTAATTTTCAATACTCATGAAAGAAACTGTACATAAAAAATTAAATCAATTACAGGCAACAGCAATTTGCGGAAACGACATTAGTTCTTCCTGTTTATATGTTTCGGCGCTAACTATTTTGTATGCTGGTCAATACGCCTGGATTTCATTATTAATTGTAGCTGCGGTATTATTTTTATTCAGACGTATTTACGGCGAAGTTGTTGGGGCTATTCCTTTAAACGGTGGGGCTTATAATGTTCTCTTAAACACTTCAACCAAGCGGCTCGCTTCTATGGCGGCCACATTAACGGTTTTATCTTATATGGCAACCGCTGTTATTTCTGCTTCAGAAGGAATGCATTATTTACACGGTATTTTTGAGGGACTAAATGTTACTATTGCCACAATCGTTGTTTTAATTCTATTTACAGGACTGGCCATTTTAGGAATTGGCGAATCGGCTTTTGTTGCTGTCATTATTTTCATCACACATCTTGCGACGTTAACTTTACTTGTTCTGGCGTCACTTTGGTTTATTTTGAACAATGGTTTAGAAACTTTTCACATCAATTGGGAAATGCCCATTGCTTATGCCAATATAAAAACAGCACTTTTTCTCGGATTTTCGGCAGCCATGCTGGGAATCTCGGGCTTTGAGAGTTCAGCCAATTTTGTTGAAGAACAAGAACAGGGTGTCTTTCCTAAAACCTTACGCAATATGTGGGCAATTGTTAGTTTTTTCAATCCTGTAATTGCCATTTTACTAATTAGTATTATTCCACTTGCCGAAGTTGGTGAAAACAAAGAATCACTGCTGGCTTATTTAGGACAAACTACTGGCGGTTCCTGGCTTGCCTGGTTAATCTCCATAGATGCAGTTTTAGTTTTATGTGGAGCTGTATTAACTTCATTCGTAGGTGTTTCCGGACTGTTAAATCGAATGACATTAGATCGTATTCTTCCAAATTTCTTTCTTAAACAAAATAAAAGGGGTTCTCATTATCGAATTGTTGTTAGCTTTTTAGTACTCTGTATATCAGTTTTATTTGCCACAAGCGGCCATTTGGAATCTCTTGCAGGTGTTTATACTTTTTCATTTTTAGCGGTAATGGCCTTATTCGGAATTGGAAATTTATTGCTTAAATTCAAGCGTCGTAAATTACCAAGACCTGAGCGTGCACGCGGAATCGCTGTTGTAACAGCTGTTCTATTTATTATTGCAGCTTTTATTGGAAACATGAAATTGAATATCAATGCATTTTATACTTTTTTAAAATACATGATTCCAGCTTTTGTTTTTGTTGCCATTATGCTGAATCGCGTCATGTTAATCAAACTTCTGGTCGAGGTTTTAGAATATTTTTATCAGCCACTTCGACGAATGGTTATACTCAGTAATCGGTATTTACAGAAATTAAGTACGCAAATAAACGCACAGGAATTTGTGTTTTTTACCAAAGGCGATGACATTGCCATTCTCAACAAAGTCTTACAATATGTTGAAAACAATGAGACGACCAAAAAACTAAAAATAGTTCACATCAAAAGTGATAGTGCAAACAACGAAGCTTTGAAAAAAGATCTGGAAGTTTTAGATCGTGCCTACGATGATATTGATATCGAATTTCTAGAAATTCAGGGTGTTTTTGGACCTGATATCATAGATGAACTTTCTGAGAAATGGAAAATTCCAAAAAACTTCATGTTCATTGGTTCACCCGGAAATAAATTTTCTTATCGCGTTGCTGACCTGGGCGGTGTCCGTTTAATCATGTAGGATCTGATTTTTCAGGAGCAGATGTTTCTGTTTTTTTCAAGACCACCAGTCCCGCTATCCCTTTCAATCTTTTGCGCCGAACCCCGGCACAAAAGGATTTTCAGTTCTATCGGGGCTAGATTAGAAATTTAGTTTTTCATAAGAGTGTAATTAAGCGCAAGGTTCGCAATGTTTTGATTTAATCTCGCAAAGACACCAAGTAGGAAAGTTTATTTTCAAAGTTTTCACCCAAAGCTTTGCGAACTCTACGTTTATAAACATTTACAATATAAAAAACCTTAGCGCACTTTGCGGTTAAATTTCTAAGATTTAAACCAACCAGCAACTAATTCATCTTCAAATGAAGTAGCATTCTTATGCACAAATTCATTGGTTTTATTATTATAAGCATAATCTAAAGCCCATGTTTCATGATTTTTAGCCAGGTCTTTAATACTATCACAAACATAAGCGATTTCTTCGTCCGTTGTAGTTGGATGAATTGACATTCTAATCCATCCCGGTTTTTTGATTAAATCGCCAATCGTGATTTCATTAACCAGTTTATTAGAAGTTTCCTGATCAACATGTAATAAAAAGTGACCGTAAGTTCCTGCACAACTGCATCCACCACGTGTTTGGATTCCAAATTTATCATTTAATAATTTCACTCCTAAATTAAAATGCAGATTTTCAATAAAGAAAGAAACCACTCCTAAACGATTTTTATGTTGCCCTGCCAGAATTTTAATATTTTCAACAGGTTCCAAAGTTTCAAAAACATAATCAACGATTTCATGTTCACGTTGCAGAATATTTTCAATTCCCATTTCTTCTTTCAACTCAATTGCCAGTGCAGTTTTAATAACCTGCAAAAATCCGGGAGTTCCACCATCTTCACGATCCTCAATATTGTCAACATATTTATGTTCTCCCCAAGGATTTGTCCAGCTAACTGTTCCTCCTCCAGGGCAATCCGGTATCATATTATTGTATAATTTTTTATTAAAAATCAAAACACCAGAAGTTCCTGGGCCACCTAAGAATTTATGAGGTGAAAAGAAAATGGCATCCAGATACGACTCGGGATCTGAAGGATGCATATCAATTTCTACATAAGGTCCTGAACAGGCGAAATCTACAAAACAGACTCCATTATGTTGATGCATTAATTTTGCTGCTTCATGAAAAGGTGTTTTCAAACCCGTTACATTCGAGCAGGAAGTAATCGAAGCAATTTTTATTGTTCTACTATTATATTTTTCTAATAACAAGGCTAAATTTTCCAGACTAAAAAGGCCTTTTTCGCATGATGGAATGATTTCAACATCGGCAATAGTCTCTAACCAAGAGGTTTGATTAGAATGATGCTCCATATGCGAAATGAAAACAACAGGTTTTTTTTCAGCAGGAACATTAATAAAGTCTTTTAGGTTTTCAGGAATTTTTAATCCTAAAATACGTTGAAATTTGTTAATAACGCCAGTCATTCCTGTTCCATCTGTAATTAAAACATCATTCTGATTTGCATTTGCATGACGTTTAATAATATTTCTGGCATGATGATACGCTTTTGTCATGGCAGTACCTGACACAGTAGTTTCGGTATGTGTATTCGCTACAAAAGGGCCGAAATCATTAAGAAGTTTCTCTTCAATGGGTCTATATAACCTTCCACTGGCAGTCCAATCCGTATAAATAATCTGTTTTTTACCGTACGGAGATGTAAATTCCTGATTTATTCCCACGATATTTTTACGAAAATCCTGAAAATAAGTTTCTAAAGTGATGGTACTATTTTTGCTATTCATTAGTGTGCCTGAGTTTGATGCAAATATAATGGCTTTTTTGCAAAATTGCGAATTTACTAATTGTAAACTTCAAACATTAAATTACTGATTAGTATATTTAACTAAAATGTGATTTTTTTAACAAATTATCATAATATTCTATCGGATTAATAGGGCATGTAAAACTTAACAATACAATTCTATGGGAAATTTATCAGTAGCTACTTTTGGTGGTGGCTGTTTTTGGTGTATTGAAGCTGTAATTCAGCGTTTAAACGGAGTAGAATCTTTAAAATCAGGTTATTCAGGAGGGTTTATTAAAAATCCGCCCTATCGTGAAATTTGTACTGGCAGAACCGGTCATGCGGAAGTCATACAAGTTACTTTCAATCCTGACATAATTTCATATCATGACTTGATATTTATATTCATGACAAGTCACGATCCAACAACATTAAATCGTCAGGGAGCTGATGCAGGAACTCAATATCGATCAATCATTTTATATCACGATACGGAACAAAAAACAATTTCAGAAAAGGTTTTTGAAGAAGTTAAATCTTTTTATGATGATCCAATTGTAACAGAATTAACAGCTTTTGAAGTATTTTATGACGCCGAAGAAGATCATCAAAACTATTACAACAACAATCAGGATGCGCGTTATTGTCAAATCGTAATTGATCCGAAAGTGCAGAAATTAAAAAAAATGTACGCAGGCAGATTGGTGAACTAATTAAAAGTTTTGTCGCAGATTAAAGTTTTTTTTGAATTAATATTAGAATAAAATTTCCGCCACGAATTCACGAATGATTGTGCATAAATATTTTAAATAAATTCGTGAATTCGTGGCTATTTTTCTAGATAATGCAAGATTTTAAATCTTTTTAATTCGTGGCAAAAAGAAAATAAAAATTCAAATGAAAAACTTAAAAATAAATAATCGATTTACAGCTGAACTACCTGCTGATCCAGATGAAACCAATGAAATTCGTCAGGTTAAAAACACACTATTTTCTTATGTAAATCCAACAAAACCTTCGAATCCAACATTAGTTCATGCTTCACAAGATGTAGCTGAAATGATTGGAATAACAGCTGATGAAATTCAATCAGATGAATTTTTGAATGCTTTTTCGGGAAAAGAAATACTTCCTGAAACACGTCCATATGCTATGTGTTATGCGGGACATCAGTTTGGAAATTGGGCTGGACAACTCGGAGACGGTCGTGCTATTAATTTAACTGAAGTTGAACACAATAATAAGTTTTTTACCCTGCAATTAAAGGGTGCAGGAAAAACTCCTTACTCCAGAACTGCAGATGGTTTGGCGGTTTTGCGCTCTTCAATAAGAGAATATTTATGTGCTGAAGCCATGCATTATTTAGGTGTTCCCACTACCCGATCACTTTCCTTAATATTGTCCGGAGATCAGGTGTTGAGAGATGTTTTATACAACGGAAACCCAGCTTACGAAAAAGGAGCCATTGTGTGTCGTGTAGCTCCCTCATTTATTCGTTTTGGAAGTTTTGAAATGCTTACAGCCAGAAATGAACTTAAAAATCTAAAAGAGTTTGTTGAGTATACTATCAAATATTATTTTCCTGAAATAACAGGAGAACCAAAAGAGCAATATATACAGTTCTTTAAAACCGTAGCAGACACAACACGTAAAATGATTGTAGACTGGCAGCGCGTTGGTTTTGTACATGGTGTCATGAATACGGACAATATGTCGATTCACGGCTTAACGATTGATTATGGTCCTTATGGCTGGCTGGAAAACTACGATCCAAATTGGACTCCAAACACTACAGACAGCCAGAACAGAAGATATAGATTTGGAAATCAGCCTCAGGTTGCACAATGGAATTTGTATCAATTAGCAAATGCGCTTTATCCCTTAATTAATGAAGCGGAACCTTTAGAAAAGATCTTAGAATCTTTTATAAATGATTTTGAATCTGATTATAAAGAAATGTTTTTAAGTAAAATAGGATTATTTACTTCAACTAAAACTGATGGTAAGTTAATTGAAGGTTTAGAAGCAGTTCTGCAATTATCAGAAACAGATATGACAATCTTTTTCAGAAATTTAAACAAGATTACCAAGGCCGATTCTGTTGAAAATACTATTGAAAAGATTCAGGATTCTTTCTATTTACCAGAAGAAATTAAAGGAGATATTTTAGATTCCTGGAAAAAATGGTTTACGGTTTATCTTCAAAGATTAAATCAGGAAGAACTTTCAGATGACGATCGTACTGAAAAAATGAATCAAATTAATCCCAAATATGTATTGCGAAATTATATGGCGCAATTGGCAATTGATGACGCAGACAAGGGTGATTATGCTCTAATAAATGAGTTATATGTATTACTGCAAAAACCATACTATGAACAACCTCAATCAGAAAAATGGTTTGCAAAACGACCTGATTGGGCACGCTCAAAAGTAGGCTGTTCTATGTTATCTTGTAGTTCTTAAGTTTTTTTTGCCACGAATTGCACGAATTTCCACGAATTAAATTTTTACAATCCAATTTTATACACAATCCAATTAGTGTAAATTCGTGCAATTTGTGGCAAACTTTTTTATTTAGTAGTAATACAATCCACAATCATAGTAGCATGAACACGAGAGTTTTCTATAAACCATTTATGTGTCTGCATTCCGCCGCAAACTACTCCTGCCAAAAATAAGCCTTCCACATTTGTTTCCATTGTTTCCGGATTGTATGTTGGTATTTTTAATTCATCTTCAGAAAGTTGAATCCCCATTTTTTCGAGAAAAGTCAAATCTGGTTTGTATCCTGTCAAAGCTAAAACAAAGTCATTTTCAATTGTTACTTTTCCGCTCGGCGTTTCAATTTCGACTTCATTCTCCCTAATTTCAGTAATATTAGATTCAAAATAAGCTGTGATGCTTCCTTCAGCGATTCGGTTTTCAATGTCCGGTTTTACCCAATATTTAACTCTGTTATTGATTTCGTTTTTTCGAATCACCATTGTAACATTCGCTCCTTTTCTCCAGCCTTCAAGCGCTGCATCTACTGAAGAATTGTTAGCGCCAACAATTAAAACATTCCTAAAAGCATACTCATGCGCTTCTTTGTAATAATGACGCACTTTCTGTAGCTCCTCGCCTTTTATGTTCATTTCAATCGGAATATCATAAAAGCCTGTTGCAATTACTACGTTTTTAGCTTCATATGAATTCTTATCAGAAACAATCTTAAAAATTGAGTTTTCTTGTTTTTGAACACTAATCACTCTTTCGAACAAATGAATCGAAAAATTAAAATAGCGGTGAATATTTCGGTAGTATTCCAAAGCTTCCTGACGACCCGGTTTTGGGGCCAGACAGTTAAAAGGAATATCCCCAATTTCTAATCTTTCAGCTGTTGAGAAAAAAGTCATATATAATGGATAATTGAAAATACTATTTACAATCGCACCTTTTTCTATAATTAAATATCGTAAATTTTTCTTTTGAGCTTCAATTGCACAAGCCAGTCCAATTGGGCCGCCTCCAACAATTATCAAATCATATTCTGTCATAAATTATTATTTTTCCCAGGTTTTAAAAGGATTTTTGCTCAAATAAGCATTGTAGTACCGTTCATCATTTGTAACTTCTTCTCCAAGCCAATCTGGTTTTTCAAAAGATTCTGTTTCTGACTCCAGTTCAATTTCGGCCATTATCAGACCTTCATTTTCGCCGTAAAACTCATCTACTTCAAAAACATGTTTTCCTGATTTTATTTCAAAACGAGTTTTCTCAATTTTTCCCTTTTCGCATAATTTTAGCAATTCCTGCGCCTCATCTAGTGGAATTTCATTTTCCCATTCAAATCGGGACATACCACCCTGCTGACCAATTCCCTTAATAGTAAGAAAGCCTTTTTTTCCTTTAATTCTAACGCGTACAGTTCGCTCCGGAAGAGAACTTAAATAACCTTGCGCAATTTGATTTTGAGCAAAAGCCTGTTCTTTAAAATCGCTAGATTTCACAAGAAACTTTCTTTCAATTTCTATCATTTTAATAGTGTAATTAATTTAATGCAAGTTACTCAATTTAATTCAGTCCTGAAATGTAGATCTCTTTCCTGCCTGAAGAATTATCTTTAATACAACTATCTAAAAAACAGAACAATAACAAATAATTAACGAGCCCTTTGTACATGCTGTATTTATTTATTTGTTAAATTTGATAGGGATTTAACTTTACTCTTAAGTCCGAACGATAATTGCATTATTCAATCAAAAACTTATTGTCATGGATATATCTTGTATCTTAATCCCTCTATTAGCTGGGCTAATATTTGGAATTTTAGGTTATTTTTTAGGAAAGAAAGCATCATCGAAATCAGGTCAATCACTTACTTCGTCTTTACAGTCAGAGTTAGACGCCTGTAAAATACATACTAAAAGCTTAACTGCCCGAATTTCATCTTTAGAGGCTGATTTAGCCAAAAAGAAAACAAAATCAATCAAAAAGAAACCTAATATAACGCTAACAACACCAACTTTTTTATTTGATACCGATCTGGCAAAAACAGTTTTTGGTAAAAAAGTAAAAGAAAATGATTTAAAAATTGTTGAAGGAATCGGACCAAAAATTGCAACATTATTCAATGCAGCGGGAATTACAACATGGCGCGATTTGTCTGAAGCTTCTACCGAAAAATTACAAACCATTTTAGATGCCGGTGGTGAAAATTATGCTATGCATAATCCAAGTACCTGGGCTAAACAAGCATTACTGGCTTATGAGGGTAAATGGCAGGAGCTAAAAGATTCGCAAGCTGGATTGCGTGGTGGGAAAGAATGAGAAAATAGGTTCAAAGATTCAAAGGTTCAAAGTTGCAAAGGGACAGAGGTTTAGCTTCCTTTGTAACTATATTTTTTATACTTTTTGTAAAAGACCAGAATTCCAGTTTTTATTTGTATTGTACCATAATTGTCCTTTAAAAACTTCGAGCGGACAATGGAAATTATTGGTATAAAGTGCTCCTGTTCCTAATCCTTGTGGCATTTTTGAGTTTAAGGTGAAAGTCCATTGTGCGATGGCATTAAGTCCAATATTACTTTCTAAGGCAGAAGTAATCCACCAGCCAATATTGTATTTATCTGCTAAATCAATCCATTCTTTTGTCCCTCTAAAACCACCAACAAAACTTGGCTTCAGAATAATATATTGCGGTTGGATTTTTTGCAGCAATGCTTCTTTTTCTTCTAAAGAAAATACACCTATTAATTCTTCATCCAATGCAATCGGAAAAGGTGTTGTTTTGCATAATTCAGCCATAGCCGAAATGTTTCCTTTTTTTATTGGTTGTTCAATACTATGTAATTGAAATACTTTTAATTGGTTTAGTTTATCTAAAGCTTCGTTTAAAGCAAAAGCTCCGTTGGCATCTACCCTAATTTCGATTTGTTCAGCAGAAAAATGGCTTCTTATAAATTGTAATAATTCCAGTTCTTTCTGGAAATCTATAGCGCCAATTTTTAGTTTTATACAGTCAAAACCTTGTTCTAATTTCTCTTCGATTTGCTCTTTCATAAAAGAAGCTTCTCCCATCCAAACCAAGCCGTTTATAACAATTGATTTAGAATTATTGGTAAAATCGGAAGGAAATAAGAGAAAAGGATTTTCGCTTTTTAACGATAAAAAAGCCATTTCGATTCCAAATTGTATAGACGGAAATTCTAATAAAGCTTTCCAAAGTACCTCTTCTCCTAAATGGATATTTTTGCAGGTCCAATTGAGTTTTTCTTCATAATCATCACGATCATCAGCACTTAGCCCTCGCAAAATGCCACACTCGCCTATGCCTTTTTTACCGTTTTCTTCAAGAACAATAAACCAGGTTTCTTTTTCGGTCATAACACCTCTGGATGTTCTGGAAGGACGTTTAAACTCGAGCATGTATTTATGATAAGTCGCTTTCATATTGTCGTTTTAACCATATAAGTGAAAGAAGAAAATTTAAGATTGGCCATATAGATTGATAAATTAAAAGAAAAAATATAAGTTGAGTGTTTAACGCACTATAAAATGAACTTATATCACTTATATGGTGAAAACCTTTTAATTATAGAGCTTTAATACCTTTTCGAAGTCTTTTGATGGTAATCCCGCTTTTTGAAAAATTTCAAAATCTTTTTTTGTTTTGTCTTTCCAGCTCAAACTGTCTGTTACGTTTTGAGTTTGGTATTTTTTATAGATTACTTTTGCTTCACTGTAATCATTGTTAACCAAATAAACATGGGCTAAATTTAGTTTTACTAATAACTCGGTATCGTCTAATTTTTCGCCTTCTTTTAGAAACTTAATGGCTTTTGCATATTGTTTGGTCAAAATATAGCAGTAACCAATAGAACCATAATCAATTGCTGTTGCTTTACCGTCATTAATGATAGTGGTTAATTTCTGAATTGCTTCGTTGTACTTTTGAAGTTTTATTAAAGTCGCAGCCTGAACTCTTAGATCGTCATAAACGTTTTTAGAGATATCCGCATCTTTATAACAAGCATTTCCAAAATCTTTATAAACTTTGTTTTTTTCAATAGGTAATAACTTTTGAAACTCTGTATAACGATATTGCTTTATAATCTTATCTAAAATACAAACACAAAAATCATCAGAATTGGCCATTTTTTGTGCCATTGTCGATGTTTTGCATAAGCTGATAATTTCGTTTTTGTTATCCTGATTCCAGCCACGGTTTAATTTGGTGTCAACCCAAGGCACAACTTCCAAAACAATTTTTTGACTTAAAAGCAAATTTTCGCTATGAAAACCAAAATAAATGTTACTTATATTTTGTCCTAAACAAGAGGATTTATCTAATGATAATCTTTTAGCATCTTTACTGATTTCTTCCAGCTGAGCGTAACAAGATTTGTCTGTTTTGCCGTCCTGGACATATTTTTTAGCATCTTCATTTGAAGTGAATAACGCATATGTACAGGTGTCATCTCCTGAAATTTTTGACATCAAAAATACTGCTCCCGCAGAACCTTGGCTGATTCCGGTTGGATCTGGAATTGATTTTAATACCGAAACCAAACTATTTGCCATTTGTTGGTTTTCGTCTAAAAGCGTAATTCTGTAAACGATTTCTGTGGTTCCAACAGGAAGATCTTCTGTTTTTAAAGTTATTCGGTCGCGGGCAGAAAGAATCACTTCTTTTGTTGTTGCGCGTTCTTTGTCCCAATAACCGTCTTTTTGAGCAAAAGTGTTGTATGAAACTGTTATTAAAAGAAGCAGGACAATTTTTTTAAAATTCATATTGATGTTAGAATAAGTTTTTAACCAGTAATTTGCCTCATCAGAACGACATAAATTATGCCAAAATAATTTCTTTTGAAACCAAGTCCCTTAGCCCACTGAAAATTATTACAATTCAATAGATTCGCCTATTTCTAAAAGCATTAAATCTTTTCCTTTATCGAAAAATTTACGGATTGATTCTTCGTGATTGATTTCGATATAACCAAAAGTATCAAAATGATAACCTAAGATTTTATCGCATTCAAGGAAATCAGAAGCAATAATCGCATCTTCAACATCCATTGTGAAATTATTTCCGATTGGAAGGATAGCTAAATCAAGTTTAGTTCGCATCGGAATTAGTTTCATGTCCATTGTAAGCGCTGTGTCACCCGCAATGTATATATTTTTATGTTCACCCTCGATTACAAAACCACCAGGATTTCCTCCGTAACTTCCATCAGGAAAAGAACTTGAGTGAATGGCGTTTACATATTTTACTTTTCCGAAATCGAATTTCCAGCTGCCGCCGTGATTCATAGGATGTGCGTTATGTCCTAATTTTGCATAGTAGCTAGTAATTTCTGCATTAGAAACAATTACAGCATTGGTCCGATTTGCAATAGCTTCAACGTCTAAAACGTGATCACCGTGTGCATGTGTAAGCAAAATATAGTCTGCCTTTAATGTATTTATGTCAATTGAGGCAGCTTGAGGATTTCCAGTAATAAAAGGGTCAACAAGAATGTGTTTTCCTCCAACTTCAATACCTAAAGAAGCGTGTCCGTAGAATGTAATTTTCATTTTTATAAATTTAGAGTTGAACCTTGGTTTTATCTTCCGCCCATGAATAGATTAACAAAAATGTCTGAAATCAAAGAGATCATACAAATAGTTAATAATAAAGAAAGTAAGAATGTGCTTAATGCCAGTTTTTTTAATTCAGGATCTAAAAGCTTAGGATCTTGATTTTTATAAACGGTAATTAAGTGTTTAGTTAAAGGGATATAGCCAATAAAAATAAGTATTGATCGAAACGATAATCACTTAAAATGGCAAAAGCAACCACTAAAATCATCGCTGTAATAATTAATGTAAAATGATAAATTTTAGCTTTCGCACTACCAATTTGAACTACAATAGTATTTTTACCAGATTTTTTGTCTGATTCTTCATCACGCATATTATTCAGGTTTAAAACCCCAACGCTCAGTAATCCGATAGAAATTGCAGGTAAAATTAAAAGTGGATCTACTTCTTTTGAATATAAAAAGTTAACACCCAAAGTACTTACTAATCCGAAGAAAATGAAAACAAAAACGTCTCCAAAGCCTCTATATCCATAAGCTGAATTTCCTACTGTATAACGAATTGCTGAAACAATTGCAGCGATTCCTAACAATAAGAAAAAGATAGAATATCCAAAATTAGACTCACCAAAAGCAAAATAAATCAATGTAATAGCTGACAATAGAGTTAATGCAGCAGTAATGATTATTGCTTTTTTCATTGCCTGAGGTGTAATCACTCCACTTTGAATAGCACGTTGTGGACCAACACGATCAGCGTTATCTGTACCTTTTACACCATCACCGTAATCATTAGCAAAATTGGATAAAACTTGCAATCCCAGCGTAGTTAAAAGTGCAAAACCAAAAATTTTCCAGCTAAAAACTTCAGTTGGTGTATTAATAGTCGCAGTTGGGTTTGATAAGGCGTATATACTTCCTACTATAATTCCGGAAACTGATAAAGGCAATGTGCGCAGTCTGGCGGCTTCAATCCAATGTTTCATTCTTTCTATTTTGTTTTATTTTGTTTTTTTATTTCATGTTTCAAGTTTCAAGTGTTGGGTTTCGTAACCTGAAACCTGAAACTTGAAACAATTTTTAACTTTTTATGGCAACCATTTATTCTCTCCGAAATTCGGTTTTCTTTTTTCTAAAAATGCATTTCTTCCTTCTTTTGCCTCTTCTGTCATATAAGCCAAACGAGTTGCTTCTCCTGCGAAAACTTGCTGACCAACCATTCCGTCGTCTGTAAGGTTCATGGCGAATTTTAGCATTTTTATAGAAGTTGGTGATTTTTGAAGAATTTCCTGAGCCCATTCGTAAGCGGTAGCTTCTAATTCATCATGTGGAATAACAGCATTTACCATTCCCATATCCATTGCTTCCTGCGCTGAATAATTTCTCCCTAAAAAGAAAATTTCACGTGCTTTTTTCTGACCTACCATTTTTGCTAAATAAGCAGATCCGTAACCACCGTCAAAACTAGTAACGTCAGCATCTGTTTGTTTGAAAATGGCATGTTCTTTACTCGCCAAAGTCATATCACAAACCACATGTAAACTGTGTCCGCCACCAACCGCCCAACCCGGGACAACGGCAATAACAACTTTTGGCATAAAACGAATTAAACGCTGTACTTCAAGAATATTCAGACGATGTTGTCCATCTTCACCTACATAACCCTGGTGTCCACGTGCATTTTGATCGCCACCACTGCAAAAAGAATAAACGCCATCTTTAGTTGATGGGCCTTCTGCAGAAAGCAACACTACTCCTATCGAAGTATCTTCTTGTGCATCGTAAAAAGCCTGGTATAATTCTGAAGTTGTTTTTGGGCGGAAAGCGTTTCTAACATTAGGTCTGTTAAACGCGATTCTTGCAACTCCATTACATTTTTTATAGGTAATATCTTCAAATTCTCTGGCAGTAATCCAATCCATTTCTATTTGTTTAGTTTTAATAATTATAGTGTAAAAATAAACCATTTTTACATTTTTACCTACTCAAATTAGCTTAAGTCTGCGCTAAATTATCATTAGAACACGGTAAATAGTATTTACTAACAAAAAATAACATTATTTAACATTGGATTTTAAAAATAATTAAGTAATTTTACACCCTAGAAATCAATGAGATACATTTTATTTCATTGGTTTATGATTGATTTTCTTTCACTGATTTATTAACCTAAAAAATGACTTTTTTTGAGAAAAATTAAAAAATTTGTCGCTCATTTTTTTACGGTTTTTATTAGTAAACCTGTAACTAACGAGCAAATGATTTATGCGTTTGTTAAAACTTCAAAAAGGAGATAGTAACACCTAAGGTTAAATGCTAGAATTGTTTAAGTAATTAGTATAAGATTGATTACGAAAAAGAAGAAATGCTAACCAAAACATTCTATAAGTTATTTTATCAACCAATGGATTAGCCGTGAAATTGATTTTTTGCTTTTAAGATGGGCGTATTGATTGTTTAAAGACATACCAGATGATAGAGTAACTCCTAAAATTTATAAAGTTGTTATTCTTTTAATGGATTCGAATAATTTTATTTCTGTTTTTTTTTAATTACAATTTTTTTTAAAACTGAATAAAAAGAGGAAGGCTGCTTGTAATGAGCAGCCTTCCTTGTTACAATAATTCTTGCGAATAAATCTCAATAAAAAAATTCCAAATTCCAACAACAGTGAATGCATTGGAATTTGGAATTTAAAGTTTGGAATTTTAAAAACTTTCTAATTTTCCTTTACTAAATAAATTCCGTCTTCTTTGATCTCTATGAGTTTATCTTTATATAAAGCTCCAATTGCTTTCTTAAATGTTTTTTTACTCATTTTCAATACTGTTTTAATGTCTTCCGGGTGCGAGGCGTCGTTTAGTCTTAGAAAACCACGATTGGCTCGCAATTCATCTAAAATCTTCTCTGCATTTGGTTCGATACTTTGATAACCTTGCACTTGTAAGGCTACGTCAATCTTATTATCAGGACGAATATTTTTAATAAATCCAATCATTCTGTCTCCAGTTCTGATTGCGTCATCATAAACTTCATCTTTATACAACAAACCTTTATGTCTCTCGTTGATGATCACATTTATTCCTAATTCGGTAATATGTGAAACAATCAAATCAACTTCTTCTCCTTTTTCGACTGTAAGCTGATCGTTTGACAAAAATTGATTCAATTTACTTGAAGCCACCAAACGGTTGGTTTTTTCATCCATATAAAGATAAACCAGGTAACGCTTTCCCTTTTCCATAGGACGCGCTTGTTCTTTAAACGGAACTAGTATATCTTTCTCCATTCCCCAATCCATAAAAGCACCAACCTGATTGGTGTAATTTACTCTCAATAAGGCAAACTCATTCAATAAAATATAAGGCTCTAATGTAGTAGCAATCGGACGCTGTTCGTGGTCTAAATAAACAAAAACGATAAGCTCTTCGCCTATTTCAAATTCGTTTGGAACGTATTTATTGGGTAATAATATATCGTGAATTCCTTCCGGATCTTTTTCAGGATTTCCTAAAAATAAACCAACTTTAGTATCACGTAATATGGTAAGTGTATTGTATTTTCCTATTTCAATCATATTCTTTAAGGTTCTAAGCTGAAAAGCAACTAAGTTTCTAAGCTGCAAATGTACGAAGTTTGAAAATGGGAAACCGAAAAATGTTTTGGATAAAAAAAGAAACAAACAACTTAGTATCGTTTATCCTTTTTAATTAAATTTGAGAACCTAAATTAACTCCAAATCAATGAAAAAAAATACTTTGTTCTTCATTTTTGCCTTTTTATTGTTTTCTCAGATCGGTATTTCGCAGGTCGTTGAAGATCCTGAAATTAAAAAGATGATTTCAGAAGTTAAAGCCGAAAACCTAGAAGCAACCGTTCGAAAACTAGTGACCTTTGGAACAAGACATACTTTAAGCGATACCAAAAGCAAAACAAAAGGTATTGGCGCTGCACAACAATGGGTAAAATCTGAATTTGACAAATATGCTTTAGAATCAGCTGGAAGATTAACTTCGACTATAGATTATTTCACAGTTAAAGCAGATGGTAAACGTGTAAAAGTAGACAGCCAGCTTGGGAATGTAATGGCGACTTTAAAAGGAACTGACCCTACTGACAACCGTGTTCTTATCATAAGCGGTCATCTTGACTCGCGTGTTTCAGATGTAATGAATGTAAAAGCTGATGCTCCTGGTGCTAATGATGACGGTTCTGGAGTTGCAGCCGTCATGGAACTGGCAAAAATAATGAGCAAGAGATCTTTTCCTGCTACCATAATTTTTGTTGCTGTTGTGGGTGAAGAACAAGGACTTATTGGTGCCCGTCATTTGGCTGAATTCGCAAAAGAATCAAACTGGAATATAATAGCGATGCTGAATAACGACATGATTGGAAACAGTTTATCCAGCGGAACTAACTTACGAGACAACACACAAATACGCGTTTTTAGTGAAACAATTCCTTATTTAGAAACGGAAGACGAAGCCAAAATGCGAAAATCAATTAATCGTGATAATGACAGTCCTTCAAGATTATTGGCGCGATATATAAAAACCACTACCGAACAATATGTGGATCAGCTTTCAGTAAAATTAGTATACAGAAACGATCGTTTTTTAAGAGGTGGTGATCATACTCCTTTTAGTCAAAATGGGTTTACAGCCGTTCGTTTCTGTGAAATGAATGAAAATTTTGATCACCAGCATCAGGATTTAAGAACAGAGAACAATATAAAATATGGAGATCTTCCTGAATTTATGGATTTTGATTATTTAAGAAAAAATACCTGTGCTAACTTAGCGGTTTTAGCTAATTTGGCATGGTCACCAAAGGCTCCACTAAATGTTGGAATTGAAGTTAAAAACCTTTCTAATTCCTCTACCTTAATTTGGGTTTCTCCTGAAGAAAAGCCTCAATTTGGATATCAGATTTTGATGAGAGAAACTTCTTCATCACATTGGGAAAAAACATTTTTTGTAAAAGATACCAAGGCTGAGATTCCGTATTCTAAAGATAATTATTTCTTTGCCGTACAAACAGTTGACGCTCTAGGTCATGCCAGCATACCCGTTTTTCCAATTCCGATTCGTTAAGACTTTATCCAATAAAAAAGCGCCTTGTGAAGGCGCTTTTTTTATATACTATTTTTTTAAACCAGTTCTTTAAAATATTGTTTTAAAATAACATCATTTTCTGTAGTTGGTGTAAAAATTTCCAGAATAACAGGTTTGTCATTTTGTGAATATAAATTATCAATTCCGGTTTGTAATGATTCAGTATCAGAAGCTGTCAAATAATCAAACTGATACATTTTAGCCAAATGTTCAGCAGTTAAATGGTGCGACGTTTCAAAATAAGTATTGAAAACAGGTTTTTCTTCATGTCCTGGCAAAATCCTAAAAATCCCTCCTCCTCCATTATTAATTATAATAATTTTGAAGTTTTTTGGGATGTACGAATTCCACAAGGCATTGCTGTCATATAAGAAACTAATGTCTCCTGTAATAAAAACATTTGGTTTTCCGCTACCAACTGAAGCCCCTATTGCTGTAGATGTGCTGCCGTCAATTCCGCTCGTTCCTCTATTACAAAAAACTTCTACAGAAGGATTGATATGAATTAATTGTGCATATCGAATAGCTGAACTGTTGCTGATTTGTAATTGACTGTTTTTAGGTAGCGATTCAATAACTTTCTCAAAAACTTTAAAATCCGAAAAGGGGATTTTTTCCAGATATTGATTTCTTCTGATTTTTCGAAATTTATAAATTGTGCCAATTTTTTCAGCATATTTACTTTTTGTATGCATCGTTTTTGGTAACAGATCCTTAAAGAAATCATTTGGCTGCATCACAAAATGCTGTGTTAAAGCATTGAATGTATCATAAGCTCTTAAAGTATCAATATGCCAATGCTCTTTTGGTTTGTGTTTGCGTAAAAAACCTTTAATACGTTTAGATACAATCATGCCTCCAAAAGTTATTAAGATATCTGGATTAAGTTCCTTAAAATCAACATCGTCAAACGGCGTAATTAAAGTATCTATACTATTAATAAAATCCGGATGATGCAAGTTTGAAGTCGTTTCTGTCAGCACTACAACAGAAGGATCTTGTGCCAAATTATTGATGATTTCCTGATCAATACTATTCGCTTCATTAACGCCAACCATAATTAATTTGCGTTTGGCTGAATTCCAAATTGAGACAAAATCAGCTACGTTTTCAATAGTTTTTGTTCCGATAATTTCTTCTGAATGTGTGATTTTTGGTTGCACAGAAAGTGTTTCTACTGTTTCATACAAAGGTTCTTCAAATGGTGCATTAATATGAACAGGCCCTTTTTGAAGAATAGCTGTTTCAATTGCTTTATTGATTTTTAAATCATTTTCTTCTGAAGCTTCTTCAGTTAAATTGGCATTAAAAACCGAATGATTCTGAAAAACATTTTCCTGACGAATGGTTTGTCCGTCACCAATGTCTATCTTACTTTGAGGGCGATCTGCTGAAATGACAATTAAGGGAATCTGACTGTAAAATGCTTCCGCCACGGCCGGATAATAATTTAATAATGCAGATCCTGAAGTGCAAACAATGGCTGTTGGCTTTTTAATTTGCTGTGCAATTCCTAATGCAAAAAAAGCTGCACTACGTTCATCAGCGATACTATAACAGTTAAAATTAGAATTTTGTGCAAAACCTATAGTTAAAGGTGCATTTCTTGATCCGGGAGAAATAATAATATTGGTAATTCCTTTTGCTAAACAAATTTCAATAATGCTTTGAGCAAGCGGTATTTTGGGGTAAATCATTCTTATGGCGTATTATTTTTAAAGAAATCTAAACTTAAAGATTTCTTTTGATATCACAAAGTTACAAACTTCACATTTGATTTTCTTATAAATTGGGAAGATATTAAGGCTGTTTTTAGAAAAAGGAAATATATTTGTAAAAGCGTTTTTTCGATCAAAACAAACCTTATATGCGTTTCATTTATCTTTTTTTACTTTGTATTTCGATACAAACCGTAAAGTCACAAAATCAATTTGTTCCTGATGATGTACCTTATAAAAAAGCATTAGAAACTGCAAAAAAAGAAGGCAAACCTCTTTTCGTTATGCTTTATGCAGATTGGTGTCCGCATTGTAATCAGATGAAAAAGGAAGTTTTTAGCGATACGGATGTCATGGCTTTTTTAAAAGAAAATTATGTCTGCGTCTGGAAAAACATTGAAATAGAAGAAGGATTATTGCTCAAGAATAAATACAATACCAAATCATTACCAACATTTTTGTTTTTGGATGACAATGAAACCCTTTTGTATGCACTGAAAGGCGAAATGAAAACGACTGAGTTCATGACCGAGGTAAAATACGCTCTGAATTCACGTATGCAGTTGCCATATTTAGAGAAAGAATTCCTTTTAGATCCAAGTAATTCAACCAAGTTTTTAGCTTATTTAAACACATTAAAAAAAGGAAAAGACAGAACCGATTTATCTGGTCCGACACATATTTACCTTAAAACGCAGTCTGATGCACAGCTGCTAAGTGAGACCAACTGGAGAATTATTGCCAATGGCGTTACAGATATTAATTCAAGAGAATTTCAATACGTTTTAAAGCATCAAAAAGAGTTTTCTGCTGTGGCTTCTCAAAATCGTGTAGATCGTAAAATTGAAAATATTGTAACCGAACTGCTTCGTCCGTTAGTTGATAATTTAGACACCGTAAACTATTATAAACAAAGAGAAGTTGCAAAATCAATCCGATTACAAAAAACAGATTCTTTAGTTTTTAAATTTGACCTGACTTTGGCTGAAAGAACTGAAAAATGGCAGTTTTACAAAAAAGTTACACTAGCAGATACGCAAAAGTTAGTTTGGAACGATCCCGGTTTTTTAAAAGATATAGGCCAGACTTATTTGAAACATATTAAAGACACAGAAAGTCTTAAAAAAGCTATTTTCTGGGTTAAACATTCTATAGTACTGAATGATTCTTATGATGGGAATTTACTCGTCGCGCGGCTTTACAATAAAATTAAAGACAAGAAATCTGCTTTACAATATGCTAACGACGCCAAAATAATTTGCACAGAAATGACCTGGAATACCAAAGAAGTTGATGCGTTACTGGCTGAACTAAACACAAAATAATATTATACAAAACCATGAACCTTACTCTTAGACCTGCGACTATAAATGATTTAGAAAAAATTCTGGACATTGTAAATTTTTCTATTTTGCACACAACAGCAAATTATAATTATGATATTCAAACCCTTGATGTGCAAACCAAATGGTTTGAAGACAAGACTGCAAAAAATCTGCCTATTGTTGTTGCCGATTTAGATGGTGAAGTGGTCGGTTTTGGAAGTTATGGGCAATTTCGTGAAAAAATTGGTTATCAATATACCGTCGAACATTCGGTTTATGTGGTAGATAATGTGATAGGAAAAGGTATTGGTTCAAAATTATTGACTGAATTGATTCGGTTAGCTAAAGAACAAGGTTACCATGTTATGATTGGTGCGATTGATGCAGATAATGCAGGAAGTATTGCATTTCATGAAAAATTTGGATTTGTAGTTACGGGAACGATTCGGGAAGTAGGCTACAAATTTGATCATTGGTTAGATTTGGTTTTCATGCAGCTGATTTTAACTTAACCGCAAGGTGCGCAAAGGTTTTTGCCTTAGTTTACGATTAGAAAACGCGAAGTTCGCAAAGCTTTGTCTGCAAAAACTTTGCGAACCTTGCGGTTAAATCACTTCAATCCATTAAACGCAAAGAGCGTAAAGGTTTAAATAATTGAAAAATGGCATGCAGATACTTCAGATTTAATCACATTCCATTTTAATTTAAAAGCTAGAAAGCAAAAAAAATCCACAAACCTGAATTTACATTCAAATTTGTGGATTTTTTTGGTTTAGATTATCTTAAATTAACTTTTAATCCAATTAATCACTTCTGGCTCTGTTACTAATGTTTTTGGTTTGATTACTTTAACCAATTCACCTTTTTCGTTAATTAGGTATTTTTGAAAATTCCATTCCACTTCAGAATCCTGTAAACCGTTTTTAGATTTTTGCGTCAGAAATTTATAAACTTCACACATATCGTCGCCTTTTACAGAAACTTTATCCATCATTGGGAAAGTCACACCATAATTTAACTGGCAAAATGCCTGAATTTCCTCGTTAGATCCAGGTTCCTGAGATGCAAAATTGTTTGCAGGGAAACCAACAATTACAAAACCTTTGTCTTTATATTCTTTGTAAACAGCTTCAAGATCCTTATATTGGGGTGTTAATCCACATTTTGAGGCAGTGTTTACAATCATGATTTTTTTTCCTTTTAAAGAAGCAAAATCAAATACATTTCCTGATAAATCTTCCACTTTAAATTGATAGATGGTTTGTTTTTCCATAACTTTCTCTGTTTTAGATTTATTGATACTTGTTTGAGCCTGAAGTTGCGCCGCCACTAAAAAGACTGCACTACAAACTAAAAATGCTATTCTGTTCATCGTTTAATTTTTTATAAAATTAGTTAAAATCTACATTACAGTTAGAGTTTTGATTGCTTTATTTTTATTAAACATAAGTTAAATAAAAAAACGAAGCCTAACGTTAATCACTCGTTAGGCTTCTCCCCATACAAACAAATCAAACCATGAATTAATATTTTTTAGGCTTATAAATAAGAAAATCGGTGCTATCCTGAGTTTCTTAATTTTTTATATTTTAATTATAGTTGATGCCTCCCGGTTATGATAAATTTTTTTAAAACCCTAATTCGTATTCCCATATTATATTTTTGATGGCGTGTATAAGGAAATTTCTAAGTCGTTTAAATCTGGAAAACATTGTTTTAAAATAAATTTTGGTTGGAAGTCCGGGGACATCAACTTTTTAATCCATTATTAGTATTAATAAAATCTTTTTGATAAACTATACCATTTAGATTCGAACAGTAAAAACTAACAACGTCTTTTCTGAGATTTCTATTTTTGAAACTTGACAGTGCCAAAACGGTAGTTAGACCTACAATTAAAATTTTTAATTTATTGAGATTTTCCATGATATAAATGTTTTAATACTTCATCAAACCTTCAAAATTTCTTTAAACAAATGTTAAAACAATGAATGCTATTTTAGCCGTAACATTCTTATTATTATTTTAAAAAAAGCAATATTTCAAAAAATTGCTATTCTATCAGATTATAATTTTCATGTTATAATAGCATTTACGTAATTGGATTCTTTTTGGTTTTAAAAAAATGAAAAAAAAGTAATATTTTTTCTAAATCCCTTGTTTCACTAGCGATCCGACTGCTAAAAAAAATGCATTTTTCATAAAAAAATAAATTATCTTTATCTCAAGTATCATAATATTGTTTAATAAATTTTGTTTGAACTTTAAAAACCTTAATCTATGAGTCAAGAAGAATTATTAGTTTTAATCTACAAGAAAGACGAAAGGGCTTTTACCCATTTGTATGATATGTATTCCAAAAGTTTATTTTCAGTGATCAACGTTTTGATTAGAAACCGTGAAGAGGCTGAAGATGTTTTACAGGAAGTTTTCATTAAAATCTGGAAAAATATAGATTCTTATAACGAAAGTAAAGGTCGTTTTTACACGTGGATCCTTAATATAGCCCGAAATACCTCTATAGATAAATTAAGATCTAAGGATTTTAATAACAGCCAAAAAAACCTTCCCTCAGATAATTTCGTACATCTGTTAGACGACAGTAATAAATTAGTAAATAGAATTGATACTATTGGGATTCAGGAATTCGTCAAAAAACTGAAACCAAAATGTATTGAAATTATTGATTTATTATTTTTTAAAGGATATACCCAACAAGAAGCTTCAGAAGAATTGGCAATGCCATTGGGAACTATCAAAACGCAAAACAGAAACTGTATTAACGACTTACGTAATTATCTAAAAATATAATGGAAGCACAAGAATATATAGACTCAGGAATTCTAGAACTATACGTTTATGGCCTACTGACCGAAACTGAAAATTTAGAAATAGCCGAAGTGGCAAAAAAAAATCCGGAAGTTGATCAGGAAATTATTGCGATAGAAAGAGCTATAGTGGCTTTATCATCAAGCTTCTCTCCTTTCCATTCGGTAGCAAATTTCGAAAAAATAAAAGCCCGTTTAGAATTGAAACATGGCAAAGTAGTCGAAATGAAACCAGCTTCAAAATGGTCACAATACGTAGGTTGGGCGGCTGCAGTTTTATTGCTATTAGGTCTTGGCTACCAAACTTTAGAACTCACAAAAACCAAAGATGCCATTGCAACTGTGGGCGGTGAAAAAACTAAAATTGAAAGAGAATTTGCCTATTTAGATCAACAACATAAAGAAACAGAGAAAAGTTTAACAATTGTTAGAGATATTAAAAACACCGGAGTAACACTTGGCGGGCAGGCTGTTTCGCCTACATCATTTGCAAAAGTATACTGGAATAAGGACACTAAAACCACTTATATAGATGCTGCTGGTTTGCCAAAACCTCCAAAAGGAATGGTGTATCAGGTTTGGGCCTTAAAATTAAGTCCGGTTCTTACACCGACAAGCATTGGTTTATTGAGCGATTTTGAAGGAAATTCAAACAAAATCTTTGCTGTAGAACGCACTAATGAAGCTGAAGCTTTTGGAATTACACTTGAACCAGCCGGCGGAAGCTTAACACCAACAATGACACAATTATATACTTTAGGAAAAGTTTAAAACTAAATCTTGTATAAAAATTCAAAACGCATATTAATTTATTTAATGTGCGTTTTTTTATTATTTTTAATTTCATTAACAAAAGCAGATTATGAACGGAACTTTACTTTTAAGAATCGCAGTTGCCATTATACTTCTTACCCACTCCGTTTTCGGAATGTTCAATAATGGTATTAATGACTTTGGTAATTTATATTTAAATCAGATCGGATTTGCTCCTTTTGGCGTTTTTATTGCCTGGTCAATTAAATTATCACACGTTATAGCGGCAATACTTTTGATTTTTAATAAATATGTTAAATGGGCTGGTTTCGTTACTATTTTTGTATTAATAATGGGAATTATTCCGGTTCATTTTCAGGAAGGCTGGTTTGTAGTAGGCGGCGGAAGAAATGGTGTTGAATACAACTTTTTGTTGATTGTAGTTCTGCTGGCAATTATGTTTCCAGTCGGTTTTAAAAACAACACAGTAAATAGTTTGCAATAAAAATTATAAAGTAAATTAGAATGGAAATAATCTGCAAAAATTGTAATCAGGTTTTCAGTGGTCATTATTGTAATAATTGTGGCCAGCCTGCCGACACTCATAAAATTAATGCTCATTTTTTGTGGCACGATATTCAGCATGGATTACTGCACTTTGATGAAGGAATTCCTTATTCTTTAAAGCAATTGCTTACAAGGCCGGGCAACTCTATCAGAGAGTTCATAGAAGGAAAGCGTGTGAAACATTTTAAACCTCTGTCTTTAGTAGCCGTTCTTGGAGCATTTTATGGTTTTTTGTACCATTATTACAATATTGATTTATTTCCCAATAGTGATGAATCTGGTATAGATTTGCACGATTTTGGCGAATGGATGGCTACCCACTTTGCATGGACCACAATTGCTACAATACCAATTTATACGATGGGAACTTATATCGTATTTAGAAAGCAACGGTATAATTTTTTTGAATTTTTTGTTCTGAATACTTTTAAGGCTTCACAAAGACTTTTTGTTCAAATTTTGACGTTTCCTATATTATTATATTTAAACAGTACCAATCATGTCGAAAAGTTTTCAACACTAACTTATTTACTTGGTCTCATTTTGACATTTTGGACTAACATTCAATTTTTTAATAAAATATCAAAAACCAGAGCTTTCCTTTTATCAATATTAAGTCATATTATATTTTTAACCTGCTTTATGATAATTGTAGCAATAGTTCTTGTATTGACTGGAAGAATGCCTGATTAAACAGAAATTATAAGTGTAGAAAAGAAAATAAGTGATTGTTTTCTTTTTTTATCAGAATCTATATCGTAATATTGCAATATAAATATAAAGCAATGGGAGCAAGTAAATCAGATCATTTTACAGATCAACAGAACGAATTGGCTATTTTAACAAAAGCTTTAGGCCATCCGGCACGAATTGCTATTATTGAATATTTGATAAAGGTAAATACTTGTATCTGCGGAGATATAGTCAACGAATTACCGCTTTCACAACCGACAGTTTCTCAGCATTTAAAGGAATTAAAGAATGCAGGATTAATAAAAGGTAATATTGAAGGAAATGCTATTTGTTATTGTATTAATGAAACGGGGTTTCAAAAAATTAAAAGTTTCTTTGAAATCATCACACTTCATATCGAAAAAAAGAAAAAAGAATGTTGTTAATCATAAAATCAAATTATTATGAAACTTTCAGAAATTAAAAAAATACTAAATACAGTTGAAACTGTAAATTTTCAATTACCAAACAGAAACTTTGTTCCTGAGCATTTTCACGTAACAGAAGTAGGTTTAATTACCAAAAACTTTATTGATTGCGGCGGAACAGTTCGAAAAGAAACTGTGGTAAACTTCCAGCTTTGGGATGCTAATGATTTTGAGCACCGTTTAAAACCTCAAAAATTAATTCATATCATTGAGCTTTCAGAAAAAATTTTGGGAATAGAAGATTATGAAATCGAAGTCGAATATCAGGATACTACAATCGGTAAATATGACTTAGATTTTAACGGAAAGGATTTTGAACTACTGAATAAAAAGACAGCTTGCTTAGCGCAGGATCAATGCGGAATACCATCAGAAAAACCAAAATTTAAACTTAACCAATTAAATGCCGATTCTGCCAATTCCTGTACACCTGGTGGCGGATGCTGCTAATTAATTCTTTATAAAATGTCAAATTCAAATACTTTATTTCCCGAATTAAATAAAATTGTTTCTTTATTTGATTTTGAAAATATTATAGCAGATCGCAAAAATACATTACAACCTCTGATTGATTTTATACAGTCAAAAGTTAACGAAAATCTTGAGATCAGATTAAACTTCATTTGTACCCACAACTCAAGACGTAGTCATTTATCTCAGGTTTGGGCACAAACCGCCTCCTATTATTTTGATGTAAAAAATGTTTTTTGCTATTCTGGTGGAACAGAAGCAACGGCATTATTCCCAAAAGTTGCAGAAACCCTGAAAAAATCAGGATTTCATATTGAAGTACTTTCTGAAGGAAAAAATCCCGTTTATGCAATAAAATTTGCAGCAACAGAATCTCCTGTAATCGGATTTTCGAAAGCATATGATCATGTTTTTAACCCCGAAGATGATTTTGCAGCTATTATGACCTGCTCACAAGCTGATGAAGGCTGCCCGTTTATTACAGGAGCAGAAAAACGTATTCCGGTTACTTTTGAGGATCCAAAAGTTTTTGATAACACACCGCTGCAAACTGAAAAATATGAGGAACGAAGCTTGCAAATCGCAACTGAAATATTTTATGTCTTTTCAAAAATAAAAAAATAAGATGTCAGTAAATCATTGCGCCCCAGCTGCAGAACGAAAAAAACTTGGTTTTCTTGATCGTTTTTTAACACTTTGGATTTTCCTTGCGATGGCAATTGGTATTTCTATAGGATATTTTATACCATCAAGTGGAACTATAATTAATTCATTATCAACCGGAACAACAAACATCCCGCTTGCAATGGGCCTTATATTGATGATGTATCCGCCATTAGCAAAAGTGAAGTACGAACAAATGGGAAACGTTTTTAAGAACACAAAGATATTAGGAGCCTCTTTGTTTTTAAACTGGATCGTCGGTCCAATTTTGATGTTTGTTTTAGCGTTACTCTTTTTAAAGAATTATCCCGATTATATGATGGGCCTAATTTTAATTGGATTAGCTCGTTGTATTGCGATGGTTGTCGTTTGGAATGATCTGGCCGATGGAAACAGAGAATATGCCGCCGGATTAATCGCTTTAAATAGTATTTTTCAGGTTTTGCTTTATAGCTTTTATGCCTATCTTTTTATTACCGTTCTTCCACCCTATTTTGGTTATAGCGGTCTTGAGATCGATATAAGCATTAAGCAAATTGCAGAAAGTGTTGGAATTTATTTAGGGATTCCTTTTGCTCTGGGAATTATAAGCCGTTATGTTCTTATAAAATTAAAAGGCGAAGAGTGGTTTCAGAATAAATACATCCCTTTCGTCTCTCCTCTTACCTTGATTGCTTTACTTTTTACTATCGTACTCATGTTTAGCCTCAAAGGCGAATTGATTGTTCAGATTCCGATGGATGTTATACGTATTGCAATTCCACTGGTAATTTACTTTGTCGTGATGTTTCTAATAAGTTTCTTCATTGGGAAATATTTTGGTGCCGATTATTCAAAAAGTACGGCTATTGCTTTTACAGCAACCGGGAATAATTTTGAACTCGCCATTGCCGTTGCTATTGGTGTATTCGGAATAAATAGTGGTCAGGCCTTTGCCGGTGTTATTGGTCCCTTAGTAGAGGTTCCCGCCTTAATAGCGTTAGTAAATGTTGCTTTTTGGTTTAAAAAAAGATACTTCTCTTAAAATTTAAATGTTATTTTTCCACAAGTCAAAATAAGCTTAGCTCAAATAATTCATAAAAAAAGGTTCAACATTACGTTGAACCTTTTTTATGAATTAATAATTACTTTACGATAATTATCTATTTTTTGACTTTTTTAGTTTTATAATATTTGCGGTATTTTGGATAAGTAACAATTCCAATTAAAGTAATTGTTCCCAATGAATAATAAACCCAGCTTAATGAATGCGCTTCTCCACTAGCGTAGGAGTGTAATCCAACTAAGTGGAAATTTACTCCATAATAGGTGAACAAAATTGAAACAAAAGCATACATAGTCATTAGGTTAAAGAACCATTTTCCTCTCAAAGCTGGTACAAAACGCGCGTGAATTACAAACGCATAAATCATAATCGAGATCAGAGCCCATGTTTCTTTTGGATCCCATCCCCAGTAACGTCCCCAACTTTCATTGGCCCATTGACCGCCAAGGAAGTTACCAATAGTCAACATGATCAAACCAATTGTAATTGACATTTCGTTGATATAAGTGATTTCTTTAATGTTTAATTCCATTTTGGCTTTGTTTTTCTCATTGGTAAAGAAAATCAATATCAGGGCCACAAAACCTAAAATCATTCCAAGTGCGGTAGGACCGTAACTTGCCACGATAACGGCAACGTGAATCATTAACCAATACGAATTTAAAACGGGTTGTAAATTTGCAATTTCAGGATCAACCCAGTTAGCATTTGATGCCATAAAGATCATCGCCGTCACAAAGGCTGCAGAAGCTACCGTAAGTTTTGATTTTCGGTCAAAAGCCAATCCAAAGAACATTGTTGACCACGCTACATATACAATTGCCTCATAAGCGTTACTCCACGGTGCGTGCCCTGAAATATACCAACGGGCAATTAAGGCAACAGTATGAAGTACAAATATTAACCCAATTAAAATATGGAAACCATTTACTGTAATTCGTAAAAACTTCTTATCAAAGAAAATACTAAACAAAGTAAACATCAACATAAATATTCCTGCAAGAGAATACCAATAAAACATTTTCGGTAAAATATTGTACTTGTTATAGGCGATTTCAAGATCAATTTTCCTTTCGCTTGGACGAACTTTACTTCCAAATTTCTTCTGAAATCCATCTATGCTTTGCACTAATTCATCCGCAGTTTTAAAATCTTTAGAGATTGAACCATTATTTAAAGCGCTAAAATATAATGGTAATATTTGCTTCACATAGGTAGCATCCATGCCTTTTAAACCAGCGTGCTCAATTTCCAGATAGGAAATCCATTTGTTGTTTGGATCATTCGGAATTGGAAATATTCGTAGAATACTGCCACTTAACGCAGATTCCATCAAGTTTACTTTTTTATCCGCTTCAATAAAATCTTTTTCAAACGAATTTGGATTTGCAGCTCTATAAGCTGCATCTAAATAAGGTGCCAGTTTATAGTTTCCATTTTCATCAAAAAACTTTACAAAGGGAGCTAATTTTGCTTTTCTGTCAATACCAATAATCTTACGAATACTATCATCTTTTGTATTAAGATAAATGATCGGAACTTGTATCCAAACCTGAGCATATTGTGTCATAGACAAAAACACCTGATCAGAATTCATTCCGTTATAAGTATCACTTTGACTTACCTTTCTCAATAATTCTGATGAAAAAGTATTTATAGGCTTCATTCTACCACCAGCATCCTGAATAATCAAACGGCCAAATTTTGCAGCATGAGCCTCGGGAGCCTTGTAGATGGATAATAATGAATCTAGTTGTTTCTGGCTTGGTGGTGCTGTAACATGATTAGCATGATCTTTAGGATCTGCTGTATGATCATGGTCATGGCCTGGTGTATGAACGTGTGGTGCCTGAGCAAAACCGCTTAAACCGATCATTAAAACCAAAATAGTAATTAGCTTTTCTTTTTTCTCTTTTACTTTTTCAAGTTTTCTCTTTAAATCTGTAAAACGAGAACCTTTGGTAAACATGATTGCCATTAAACCGAAGAATAACATAAAATAACCTAAGTAGGTAATTGAAGTTCCCCAGAAATCATGGTTTACAGATAAAATTGTTCCTTTTTCATCCGGATCAAATCCTGATTGAAAAAAACGATATCCTTTATGGTCCAAAACATGATTCATATAAATTCGCGCGTCAAAAGTTTCAGAAGAATCCTGAACAGTCACTTTACTTTCAAAAGCAGAATAACTTTTTTCTGTTCCCGGATATTTGGTTGCAATAAAATCATTCAATCGAATTTTGAAAGGTGTGATATAGGCTTTACTTCCGTAGAATAAAGTATAATCAATCTTACCAATTTTAACTGATTTTGGCTCTCCGATTTTACCTTTAGCGCCCAAAAGTGTAATTTCTTTTTCCTGACCATCTGCTTTTAATTTTATAATTAAAGCGTCGTCATGATTTTTAGCTTTAAAATCATTATTTGATTCATAAGCAATGGTTCCTTTTACAGCAGGATCTGGAAAAACGATTCTAATGTCTCCTATACTATATAGTGAACGCATCATTAAAGGCTGTACATTATCTTTAGTCACTGTTCCCTTTAATTTGTCAGCCATTCGCATAAATTCTCCTTCAAATGGCGTCTGAATCGTATATTTTTCTCCCGTAGTGTTTATATTTATGGCGCCATCAGTTGGTTTATTCAACGCAAATAAAACATTGTGAATATTTTGAACCTCCCCTTCTTTCAGGAAATGTTCTTCACGCCCGCCTGCTCCTGCTTCAACTAGTTTTAAATATAACGTTCCGGTCGGATCTGGTTTTACCATTTCTTTTGCTCCCATAATATAGTTTGAATAGGAAACTTCAAAAGGTGTTTCATCAAATTTACCTGAAAGCGTAAAATCGTTATTAGTTACAGGAGATAAAAGAAGATTTTTCTCAAAAGGTCGTCGTCTCATTTGACCTTTGTACTCTCCATCAGCAAAAACAGTTAAAAATGTTTTTTCAGAAAGGATTTGGTTTTCAGATGCGCCTTCACGAATTGGCATTACACCTTCATAACTGATATAACGTGTAATAAAAGCTCCTAAAAGAATAAATATAAAAGCAATGTGCAGTAATAAAGTTGCCCACTTTTCTTTTCTTAATAATTGATAACGTTTGATGTTTCCGAAGAAGTTGATCAGGAAAAAGACCATTATAGCCTCGAACCACCAGGTATTGTAAATTAAAATTCTGGCTGTATCGGTATTGTACTTACTTTCGATAAAAGTTCCAATACCCATTGCGATTGCAAATGTTAAAAAAAGAACGGCCATTAATCGTGTAGAAAACAAAAAAGAGAATATTTTTTTATCCATTTCTTAGGAATTACATTGTATAAAAGTGCCACAAAAGTACTTAAAAATGTTGAGTTCCAATATTTGCCTTTTGTTAATAAAAACCAAAAAAGAATACTTTGGCCTTTAATTTTCATTAACAATCAAGAATTAAATAGAGTTCAATAATTTCTTTGATACTAAATAATTTTTATTAGATTTGTGTAATCGATTACATTATGTATTTGTTTTTTAAATAACTAATTTTTTTCATTTTAATAAAAAACAAAACCATTTATAAGAATTATCTACTAACAACCAAACCTCATATAATTAAAAGCATGAAAAAGAGACCAATTAACTTATTCTGTATTGCTTTGATAACTTTGCTAACAAGCTGGTCAAATAATACAAATGCCCAAAATTCAAAACCATACGATTCTTATGCAAATATTGAATTTAAAATGGTAAAAATTCAGGAACCAAAAATTCCAAACAATACTGTAAACATAAAAGATTTTGGAGCAACAAATGGTGGTTATGTTTTAAATACTAAAGCTTTCGCCGATGCTATAGATGCGGTTTCAAAAAAAGGTGGCGGAAAAATAATTATCCCAGCGGGAATTTGGCTTACAGGTCCTATTATTTTAAAAAGCAACATCGAATTACATGCTGAAACAGGAGCATTAATTAAATTTTCAACTGATAAAAGTTTGTATCCTATTATTGAAACCAGTTTTGAGGGATTGAATACATGGCGCTGCATCTCTCCTATTTATGGTAAAAACCTGGAGAATATTGCCTTTACCGGAAATGGTGTCTGGGATGGTTCAGGAGAAGCCTGGAGACAAGTTAAAAAGAGCAAACTAACTGAAAGCCAATGGAAAAAAGTAGTTGCTTCCGGCGGTGTTTTAAATGAGAAAAAAGATAGTTGGTACCCTTCTGAAACATTTATGAAAGCTTCTGTGGGTGCGGATCAGAATGTACGTCTGGATTTGAAAACCAAAGAAGATTTTGAAGCGATTCATGATTTCCTGCGTCCTGTAATGGTTAGTATTCAAAATAGCAAAAGAGTTCTTTTTGACGGGCCGGTTTTTCAAAATTCACCAGCCTGGAATATTCATCCTTTAATGGTAGAAGATTTAATCGTACGAAATGTTACGGTTAGAAATCCGTGGTATTCTCAAAACGGAGATGGTCTTGATGTCGAATCCTGCAAAAATGTATTGGTCGAAAATTCTAGTTTTGATGTTGGTGATGACGCGATTTGTATTAAATCAGGAAAAGATAAAGATGGTCGTGAAAGAGGTGTTCCGTGCGAAAATATTATAGTGAAGAACAATATTGTATATCACGGTCACGGTGGTGTAACTGTTGGAAGTGAAATGTCAGGCGGAGTAAAAAACCTTCATGTTTCAAACTGCACTTTTATGGGAACTGATGTGGGACTTCGTTTTAAAAGTAACCGCGGACGTGGCGGAATCGTTGAAAACATATTTATTTCGGATATATTTATGACTGATATTCCTTCTCAGGCTATTTCGTTTAATCTTTACTATGGAGGAAAATCGATTGAAGAAACATTGGCTGAAGGAGATACTAAAATTAAAACTCAAGTAGTTCCCGTAAATGAAGAAACACCTCAGTTTAAAAATATATCAATCAAAAATATTACTATCAAGGGTGCTCAACAAGCAGTGTTTTTACAAGGTTTACCTGAAATGAATCTTCAAAATATAGAACTTTCTAATTTGATAATTACAGCTGATAAAGGATTTTCTATAATTGACGCTAACGGAATTAAAATTACAAATGCCAAATTAGATATTCAAAGTCCATCAATTTTTGAAATTTATAATGGTAAAAATTTAGTTCTGAAAGATGTTGAATTCAATTCTACTTCGGCAAAAGCCATTACAATTGATGGACCTGCAAGTCAAAATATTGAATTACTTTCTTCTAAAAAAACAGAATACGCAAAAAAAACAACAATTAGCGAAGCCGTTCCAAAAGGAGCTGTAAAGTTTTAATACACTAAATTCAAGAATAAACCCGTTACTTATAATTACTTAAGTAACGGGTTTTTACTTTATATAAAATTAATACAATAAGTGGGTATTGTGAAAAAGACAAAAGCCTAAAAGAAATTCAGTTTAAAAAAAATAATGTTAATTTTGCCATATGATTCGAATAACGTTAATTGGTTCTGGAAATGTTGCGCAGCATTTAATCAAAGCTTTCTCTAAAAGTGAGCTAGTTGAAATTGTGCAGGTATTTGCGAGAAAAAAGGAAACTTTAGCTTCTGTGATTGACTACGATAAAATCGTAAATGATTTTGAAGATTTAAAAGAAGCTGATTTATACATTATCGCAGTTTCCGATAACGCAATTAACGAAGTTTCACAGCAATTACCTTTTAACAACCAACTGGTGGTTCATACTTCCGGAACTGCATCTATTGATACTTTAGACATTAAAAACCGCCGTGGCGTTTTTTATCCGCTGCAAACTTTTTCTAAAAACAAAGACATTGATTTTTCGGTAATTCCAATTTGCCTGGAAGCTGAAAACACCTTTGACTTTCGTCATTTAGATACAGTAGCCAAAAGTATTTCGAATGCCGTTTTTCCAATAAATTCAGAACAGCGAAAAGCATTGCATGTAGCAGCTGTTTTTGTGAATAATTTCACGAACCATTTGTATCAAATTGGTCAGGAAGTTTGCGATGAGAATCAGGTTTCGTTCGAAATTCTAAAACCACTAATTCAGGAAACGGCTGAAAAGATAAAGACTTTAGATCCAATCGATGCACAAACCGGACCTGCAAAACGCGATGATTCCAGTACTATTGCAGCGCATTTGGAATATCTTACCAATGAAAATCAAAAAAATATTTATAAAATACTAACACAATCTATACAGCATAATGGCAAAAAGTTATAAGGAAATAATGAATGACATCACAACGTTTATTTTTGATGTTGATGGCGTACTTACAGACAGCTCAGTTTTTGTAACCAGTGAAGGAGAAATTCTTCGTACGATGAATATTCGTGATGGTTACGCCATGAAAGCAGCTGTAGAAAGTGGCTATAATTTATGCGTTATTTCTGGCGGAAGCAATGAAGGTGTTCGCGTTAGACTCCAAAATTTAGGTATTAAAGACATTCATTTAGGAACTCCCGATAAAGTAAAAACCTTTAATGAATACATCGGTATTAACAACATAAAACCGGAACAGGTATTGTATATGGGTGATGATATTCCTGATTTTCATGTTATGAAATTAGTAGGATTACCAACCTGTCCGCAAGATGCAAGTCCTGAAATTAAAAATATTAGCCGTTATATTTCACATGTAAAAGGCGGAAGAGGCGCTGCACGTGACGTAATTGAACAAGTAATGAAAGTGCAGGGAAAATGGATGGAGTATTTTAATGGGAAACACGATTAATTAAAATGTTTGTTTTGTTTCAGGTTTCAAGTTTCAAGTTTTGAATTGCGCAAACTTGAAACTTGAAACTTGAAACCTGAAACTTGAAACCTGAAACTTGAAACCTGAAACAAAGAAAACCAAAAATAAACCTTAGAACCTTAGCATCTTAGCCACTCAGAACCTTAAAAAAATGAAATACCTCAAACTCATTCGATACCAAAATCTATTGATGCTTGCTATAATGCAGCTTTTATTTCGTTATTCGTTTTTAAAACAACAAGACATTCCATTAGCTTTGGCCGATTGGCAATACGGTTTATTGGTTTTGAGTACTGTTTTATTGGCAGCTGCGGGTTATGTCATCAATAATATTTTTGATGTTGCTTCTGACACCATTAATAAACCAAATGATGTTGTTATTGGAAAAGGAATCTCAGAAACCAGAGCTTATAACATTTACTTCGGATTAAATATAACTGGTGTTGCTATTGGTTTTTATCTTTCAAATGTAATCATGCGTCCTGGCTTTGCTACTATTTTTATTTTGATTGCTTCTCTGCTTTATTTTTATTCTACAACATTAAAATCAATAATGCTTTTAGGGAATTTTGTAGTTGCCCTGTTATTGGCATTGAGTGTTATTATCATTGGCATTTTTGATATTTTCCCGGCCACTAATGTTGACAATCAGGCGCAAATGGCAAGTCTGTTTTCTATTTTAATTGATTATGCCTTATTTGCTTTCATGATTAATTTTATCCGCGAAATAGTTAAAGATATTGAAGACGTAAATGGCGATTACAATCAAGGAATCAATACATTACCAATTGCAATTGGAATTAGTCGTGCAGCTAAAATTGCATTAGGATTTGCCATTATTCCATTTATATTATCGCTGCTTTATATCAACAAATATTTTCTCGAAAACGATCTTTTAATCGTTACTCTTTACAGCTTTGCTTTTGTACTCGCGCCACTTATATATTTTATCGTCAAAATATTTTCTGCGAGATCACAAAAGGAATTTCATCATTTGAGTACGGTTTTAAAATTGATTTTACTTTTTGGGATTTTGTCAATTCTGGTTATCACCTTAAATATTAACTACAATGCTTAAAGAAAAATTAAAAAAATATACTATAATTCTGGCTTCAGGTTCACCCCGAAGACAGCAGTTTTTTAAAGACTTAGATCTTGACTTTGAAATTAGACTTAACGAAGTAGAGGAAATTTTTCCGCCAGAATTAAAAGCGGTTGAAATCACTGATTTTTTAGCTGAATTGAAAGCAAGTGCCTTTGAAGGTGAACTTAAGGAAAATGAAATATTAGTGACTAGCGATACGATCGTTTGGCATCAGAATAAAGCTTTAGGAAAACCTAAAAGCGCTAAAGAAGCTTTTGAAATGATTAAGTCAATGTCGAATACAACCCATGAAGTAATTACATCAGTTTGTTTTAAAACCAACACTGCTTCTACCCTTTTACATGATATTACAAAAGTTACTTTTAATGATTTATCAGACGAAGCCATTTTGTATTACATCGAAAACTACAAACCCTATGATAAAGCGGGTGCTTACGGAATTCAGGAATGGTTTGGTTTTATGGCAGTTGCAAAAGTTGAAGGTTCTTACACCAATGTTATGGGCTTGCCAACAGCCAAAGTTTATGAATATTTGAGTACTTTAGTGTAAAAATTTATTTATGTTTTCTCTTAAAGAATATAGTCAGGAAATAGTAACTACAATAATACTTCTTTTAACCCTTGTGGCTTTGAGAGTTATTATTGCTAAATTGATTCGCCGCTACGCCAGCAGCAGTCAATTGCTAGAACACAGAACAAATTTAGTGATCAAATACATTCATATATTAATGAACATTTTGCTTACAATAAGTTTGATTGTAATCTGGGGAGTTGATACTAAAGATATTTTCATAACTGTTTCTTCAATTGCTACAGTAATTGGTGTTGCAATGTTTGCGCAATGGTCAATTCTGAGTAATATTACTTCGGGAATGATTTTATTTTTTTCTTTTCCTTTCAGAATTGGTGATACCATCAAAATCCACGATAAAGATTTTCCAATTGAGGCCGAAATTGAAGATATTAGTGCTTTTCATGTCAATTTAAGAACTAAAGAAGGCGAAAAAATCATTTTTCCAAATAATTTACTATTACAAAAAGGTATTTCTATAATGCCTACGCAATATGAGGACAAAGAATTTTTTGATTAAAATTTGAATGGGAATTTTGTAACGTTCCTACAGAAACGTAGAACGATAATTTCCTATAAAAAGAGGAATTTTGTTTAGATCTGTTTAAGATTTCTAAACCTAATTTCACTACCAAAATGATTCGTTCAATAAAATTGCCTTTTTATGCAAAGCTTTCGCTTATACTTGTAAGTTTAATTTGTTTTGCTGCAATATTCTGCATAGGAAAAGATATTATCACCCCAGTTTTAATGGCCTTTTTATTTGCCGTTTTATTACTTCCAATTTTTACCTTATTAAATGTCAGATTAAAGTTTCCGAGACATCTTGCAGCAATACTTTGTGTACTCTTATTTGCTGCATTTATAGTAGGAATATTGGTTTTTATCTCCTATCAGGTCAAGGATATTGCCAACGATTTTGACGCTATAAAGAAAAACACAAATTACTTCATCACTGAGGTTCATAAATTTGTAAAGGAAAATTTCCACATAAGTATTGGCGAACAAAAAAAATACATTGACACCGTTACGAAAGATTCAGTAAAGGGAGGTGCAGGTACAGTGGGTATGGCGATCTTATCTATTACAGATCTTCTTATAGATTGTACTATTATTCCAATTTACACTTTCTTATTTTTACTATACAAAGATCATTTTATTCTTTTTCTGGCCAAATTAATTGACAAAGAAAACCACTCTGCCTTAAAAGACATTCTTTCACAAATCAGGGTTTCAATAAACAATTACATTGTGAGTTTATTGTTAGAAATGATTGTCGTTTCGGTTTTAACCGGCTTAGGTCTTTGGATTATAGGTGCGAAATATTTTGTTCTTTTAGGATTAATTACCGGAATATTAAATCTGATACCTTATATCGGAATTACAATTGCCGGAGTGATAACACTATTAGCTTCTTTAACAGGAACCCCTGAAACTTCAATGATTTTAAGTATTTTAATTGTAAACATCATTGTTCAGTTAATCGATAATAATCTTCTGGTACCTTTAATAATTAATTCAAAAGTAGAAATCAATGCTTTTGTTTCTATTATGGGAATTATTATTGGTGGTGCGGCAGCAGGAATTTCAGGCATGTTTTTAGCAATTCCGTTATTGGCTATTTTAAAAATTATTTTTGAGCGAATTGAATCTTTAGAACCATGGGGGTATTTGATGGGTAATCATATGCCGAGAAAATTTACCTGGCGCATTCGAAAAGCTAAAATCGAACCTAAACTAAACGAATAATAAAGAAATAACATCAATTTTCCTTATATTCATAAAAAAATCATCTATCGTATAAAAATACCTGAATGTCTTCTTTAAACAAAAAAATAGTAGTCTTTATTTTACTGTGCTTCTGTCTGCAGGGTTCTTATGCACAAGTTGATAGAAAAAAGGACAATGAAGGTAAAAAGGATACTACTGAAATTTATAATAAAATTAGAAATTACTCTAAAAGAAATAAATTTACACAAACGCTCCACAAGCTTCTTTTCAGATCAAAAAAGCCCCGAAAAAGAGAAAGTCTTATTATTCCTTATGATTCTGCCGACTACAATGGTAAAATCATAAGAAAAATAAATATTATTACTTTAGATCCCTTTGGGCATTCTCTTACGGATACGACTCAGGTACCTAAAAATTGGGGAGAAAGAACAGGAAATAGTCTGCATTTGAAAACAAAAAAAATTGCTATTAAAAACTTGTTATTATTTAAAAGGAATTCAGCTTATGACAGCTATAAAGTGCAGGAATCTGAACGTTTAATTCGAGCTCAAAAATATGTAACGGCCGTTCGGGTAACGCATGATGTAGTTGGTGTGGCTTCTGACTCTGTTGATATTACTATTCGTGTTTTAGATTCCTGGAGCACTATTCCAAAATTTTCAATTTCAAGTAATCAGGTTTCAGTTGGATTTAAGGAAAAGGACTTTTTTGGATCTGGCCAGCAATTAGAATATCGTTTCACGAATCGTTTTGACGATGGTCAAAACGGTAATGATGTTACTTACACTGTGCCAAATATCAAGAACACCTATATAGGAGCAACACTCCATTATAATATGGATCTTGACGATAACTATACAAAAACGATAAATATTGAACGTGTGTTCTATTCTCCTTTAACGAAATGGGCAGGCGGAATATATGTGGGGCAAAATTTTAGGAGAGATACCTTGCAGGCACCAGACATGACGTATGCATATCAGCCATTCAAGAATAATTTTCAGGATTTCTGGGCTGGTAAGGCAACTAAAGTATTTGAAACTGAGAATGGCGGCATCACTAATTTGATCGTTTCAGGTCGTTTTTTGAATGTGAATTATAGTGAAAGTCCCACAGATTTATACGATCCTTCAAATTTTTATTCCGATCAAAAACTGATTTTATCAGGAATTGGACTCAACACAAGAAAATTTATTAAAGACAACTATATTTTTAGAAATGGTCAAACAGAAGATGTACCCATTGGAAGAATTTATGGCATCACGCTTGGCTACCAATATAAAAATACAATTTGGCGGCCTTATATAGGAGGCCAGTTTTCTTTTGGAAACTATTATAGATTGGGATTTTTTAGTATGAATTTTGAAGCAGGTACTTTCTTTCATCAGTCTAAAACGTATGAAACGGCATTTGCAATTGAAAGCAATTATTTTACAAAACTATATAGTATTGGGAAATGGAAACTAAGACAATTTGTTAATCCGAGAATTGTTATTGGGGCAAATCGCGAAAATATTATTGGCGATCAATTAAATATAAACGAGCAAAATGGTTTAGCCGGCTTTGATAGCGCCATTTACGGTACAAATAAAATGGTTTTATCCTTGCAAACACAAACGTATGCTCCACATGAGTTATGGGGATTTCGTATGAATCCTTTTTTTAATTATTCACTTGCAGTTTTAGGAAGTCCTAATAATGCAATGGGACGAAATAAGGCATACTCTAAAGTTACGCTAGGTTTGGTAATTAGCAATGACTATTTAGTTTTTAGTTCATTTCAATTATCATTGTCATACTACCCTACTATTCCTAATGATGGGGATAATGTTTTCAAAACCAATACATTTGAAACTACAGACTATGGCTTGCAAAGTTTTGAACTAGGAAAGCCACGAATCGTAGATTACAAATAGCACTAAAAATATTTTAATTTTATTTGACTTTTTAAACATTAATAAACAAACTAAATATCAATAACTTACAAAACACTTAACGAATTAACAGTCGTTAAAATGCATGTTTTATCCGATCAAATGCATTTCGTTTTCATTTTTGGCACAGTATATGAATATTGCTAAACAAGAGTAACATTAAAACTTTAAAAAAATGAAAACAATTAAAATAGCAATCGCCGGATTATTTCTTTTGGTTGCAAACGCCACACAAGCCCAAGTATCGATTAATGTTAACATAGGAACACCACCAGCATGGGGACCTGCAGGATACGCTGAAACAGAATACTATTATTTACCAGACATTGAAGCTTATTATGATGTTAGAGCATCACAGTTTATTTATTTTGGTGGAGGAAGATGGGTTAGAGCCACTTACCTGCCAAGACAATATAGAAATTATGATTTGTATGGAGGTTATAAAGTAGTTTTGAATGACTATCACGGTAGAACACCTTACACTTATTTTGACCGTCACAGAGTATCTTACTATAAAGGATATCATGGGGCACCTCAAAGACCTTATAAACCAAGACCAGTGTATGGCTACAATGATCGTCATGATAATCATAGAAATTACAAACATTATGACAAACACGATCACCATGATCGTCATGACAAACACGATAAACACGATAAACATGATAACCATGGCCATGGAAGAAGATAGAAATTGCTAAATAGCTAATTTTCAACACAAAAGAGTATCAATAAAATGATACTCTTTTTTTTATGCATGCATAGTATGTGGTAAAAATGTTAATTTATTACACAATTAACATAAACGCATGAGGAACAACTTGTTAAGTTAAATTATTCACAATATTTGCCTTATATTATTATAATTATACCTTATCTTTGCAAAATATTTTACAACCAAAATTGAAATTATGAAAAAGAGTGTTTATTTATTTTCGTTTTTAGCAATGTCCCTTTTTACATTTTGCGATAATAACGATGATACATCTGCTGGTGACCAGTCAAAAGAAAACAATGTAGAGATTAACAATGATGCTACATCATTAAATAGAAGATTAGATTATACCAATTCTGGAGTTATAACAATTACAAATGCTTCAACATCAAAATTATTAAAAAGTAATCAGTCAACTACTGATCTGCCTTTAGTACAAATTGCAGAAGTAAACCCACCTACAGATAAGAGCGGAAGAACTTTACAGGCCAATCATGTGGCTGTAAACGGAAACTATGCTTATGTTGCTTATACAATGCATGGTGATGATTATTCTGGGGCGATAGACGTAATTGATGTTTCAGATCCTTACAAACCTAAATTAATTACATCAGCATTAATTGCTAACACAGATATTACATCTCTTACTTATTCTAACGGAAATTTAATTATTGCCGGAGCAAAAGATATTGATACAGATGCTACGCTAACAAACCCTTCGATTGTTATTAATATGCAATTGAGTTCAGGATTGCTTACTGATAAATATACGATTACTAATCTTGAAGGTAAAGTTACTACTGATGTTGCTGCAAATTCATCATCATACTATGCTGTAACAGGAGATGCTGGAAGTTTATTTAAAATTAACAGTTCATCTAAAACAGTTTCAGGCAAAGTGTCTATTGAAGATTTACGCTCTGTAGCCGTAAGTGGTGACAAAATTGTTACTTTAAGCGGAACTAAAGGTGTAAATATCTATAATGAGTCGACTCTTACTTTGCAAAAAAGCTTCTCAACATCTACAGATGTTAGTGGTGCAAAAAGAACAATGGATTTTGATGGTACAAAATTATTAGTTTCTGAAGGTTATAATGGTTTAGGTGTTTATGATGTTAACAGTGGCTCTAAACTACAAAGTATAGCTGTAGCAGCGGCAGGTGGAGACAATGTTACTAATGCAGTTTCTGTAAATGATGGTTATGCTTTTGTAGCAAATGGTGCAGCAGGGTTAAATGTTTACAAATCAGGATCTCAACTAAGTTTAGTGGGAACTGTTGGAATTACAGGTTCTTCAAACTACGTTAAATCTAGTGGTGATTACATTTATGTTGCGAGTGGAAAAGGTGGTTTGAAAATTATTAAAATGGAAAAACCAAACCCAACATTTGCAAACTGCTCACAATACGGAACTTACAATCAAGGTCAGAATTTAATTTTAAATTCAAATGAAGTAAAATCATACTCAGGATCAACAGCTATTACGTCTGTAATTATTAATTCCGGAGGTGTGTTAACACATTGCGGTTCTATTTCAGTTCAGAATACGTTGATTTTAAATAGCGGAGGAACTTTTAATATGAGAGGAACTTTAGCACAGGGTAAATACCAACAGCAAAACCCGACAGAATTAATTATTAATAGTAATGCAACATTACAAATTGAAGGTTCTGTAGTAATCTGGGGAGATTTAAGATTAAACAGCGGTGCTAAAATTAATTTTATCGGAAATGATTCTTCAATTACGATTTACGGAAAAGTTACAAAAAACAGTGGTGTAACCATTACTGGAAATTATACAGACACAGAAAACAAATTGAAATAATTTTCTGTTATCCTAAGAAATACCACATGATTTAAATTTTTAGATCAATTCTCTTAAAAGCTGTCAGATTTTATCTGATAGCTTTTTTTTTGGAATAAATTTTGTTGAAAGAAAATCAATAACTAAACATTAACATTTCATTTAAATCGTGTTCAACAATATAATTACTATTTTTGAACCTCTTTCCAAAACACCACAATACGCTATGCGAAAAATTAAGTTACAAATTCTCTTCTTTTTTTTAACAGGGATTTCTATTTCTTATGCACAACAACCACAAAAACCAAGTTCAGTTGAAATTTACAATCAAATAAAAAAACTTAACTTTTTAGGTTCCGTTTTATATGTTGCTGCTCACCCTGATGATGAAAACACACGATTAATTTCATATATGGCAAACGAAATGAATGCCAGAACTGGTTATTTGTCATTGACTCGTGGAGATGGCGGCCAAAACTTAATTGGCCCGCAATTGCGTGAATTACTTGGTGTAATCAGAACACAGGAATTAATCGAAGCCCGAAAAATTGATGGTGGTGAACAGTTTTTTTCGAGAGCAAATGATTTTGGTTTTTCAAAGACTCCGGATGAAACTTTACAAATCTGGGACAAAGATAAAGTTCTTGCTGATGTAGTTTGGACTATTAGAAAATTTCAGCCCGATGTAATTATCAACAGATTTGATCATCGCTCGCCAGGTACTACACATGGGCATCATACATCATCAGCCATGTTGAGTGTTGAAAGTTTTAAATTAACTAACGATTCAAAAATATATCCGGAACAATTAAAATACGTAAAACCGTGGCAGGTAAAACGACAATTTTTTAATCCGTCATGGTGGTTTTACGGAAGCCAGGAAAAATTTGATGCGGCAAACAAATCACAATTTACCAGATTAGAAACAGGAGTTTATTACACCGGAATCGGAAAATCAAATCAGGAAATTGCAGCCTTAAGCCGAAGCCGCCATCAATCGCAAGGTTTTGGAAGTACTGGTGCGAGAGGACAGGAAACTGAATTTTTAGAATTGATTAATGGTGAAGTGCCTAAAGAACGTGATAATTTATTTGATGGAATAGACACTTCATGGAACCGTGTTAAAAATGGAAAACCAATTGGCGAATTAATTTCTAAAATCATATCAAACTACAATTTTAGTAATCCATCAGCTAGTATACCAGAATTGCTAAAAGCATATACAATGATTGAAGCATTAGAAGATGATCATTGGAAACCTTTAAAGGCAAATGCCATCAAAAATATTATTGCCTCTTGTGCCGGTTTATATCTTGAAGCAGTTGCTACTGAACAGGAAGCAACTCCGGGAAGTACAATCAAATTAAACCTTGAAGCAATTAACAGAAGTCCGATTGAAATGCAATTGACAAGCGTAACATCTTTACAGGACAATAAAACAACGGTTCAAAACAGCATTTTAAAAAACAATAACGATCAAAAAAGTATTCTTCAAATTCAGCTTCCTGAAAACTTAGAATACACACAACCTTATTGGCTTAAAGAAAAAGCAAGCGTTGGAATGTATACTGTTTCAAATCAGGAAAACATTGGAATTCCGGATATTATCAGAGAAGTTAAAGTCGTCTTTAATATAAAAATAAACGGTATTGAAATTCCTTTTGAACGTATTGTTGTTTACAAATACAATGACGGCGTAAAAGGGGAAATGTATAATTTCCTTGATATAGTCCCAGAAGTTACTACTTCAATTTCAGAAAAAGTATTGATTTTTAAAGATACTAAAAGCAAAATGATCCCAGTAAAAGTGCGTGCAGGTAAAGATGCTATTACAGGGAATCTACATTTAGAATTGCCGAAAAGCTGGGTGATTTCGCCAAAACAGATTTCGTTTTCTCTAGATAAAAAAGGAAATGAACAAACTTTTTATTTTGAAGTTACACCTCCTGTAAATACAGAAGATGCTGTTGCAAAAGCCATTGCCACTGTCGACAACAAACGTTTTGAAAAAGACGAAACCGTTATTGATTATAGTCATATAACGAAACAAATGGTTTTAAAACCTGCTGAGTCAAAATGCATCCGAATTGACTTAAAAAATTCGGGTGAAGCTATTGCTTATATCATGGGTGCTGGAGACGAAGTTCCAGAAAGCTTAGCTCAAATGGGATATAAAGTTACTATCTTGAAACCTGAAGAAATAACACCTGAAAGATTAGATTCTTTTAGTGCTGTTATTACGGGAGTTCGTGCCTACAATACTGTAAATGCTTTGGCCAACAAACAAAAAATACTTTTTGATTTTGTAAAAAGCGGCAAAAACATGATTGTACAATACAATACTTATGGCAGAATGGTAACCGATCAGATTGCGCCTTATCCTTTAAAAGTATCAAACGATCGTGTAACAGAGGAAAACGCCCCAATTACATTTTTGGCGCCAAATCATCCTGTTTTAAATACGCCAAATAAAATCAGTACAAAAGATTTTGAAGGCTGGACACAGGAACAAGGTTTGTATTATCCAGATCAATATGATCCTGCCTTCACTCCTATTATATCATCTCACGATAAAGGAGAATCTCCAAAAAATGGTGCCTTGTTAGTAGCTCCTTATGGAAAAGGATATTACATTTACACAGGTTTAAGCTTTTTTAGAGAATTACCGGAAGGTGTTGCCGGAGCGTACAAATTACTCTCCAATATCATTTCGCTAAAACAACCTATTGAAGCTCCTAAACAGGAATTAAAGAAATAAAAATCTCAAAACATGGAAGCCAAAAAAGAAAAAAAATGGAAAAAAAGCTACACTTATGTTTTGGTAGCTAACGCGATTTATATTCTGATTTTTTTCTTAATCATGCAATTATATTCATAACCTATGCAACTATTTGATTGGATCGTATTGATTGTTACCCTTTTATTCATTGTTGGATACGGTTCCTGGAAAACCAAAGGGAGCAAAAACGTTGAAGATTTCATTTTAGGAAATAACGAAACACCTTGGTATACGGTTGGCCTTTCTGTAATGGCCACACAAGCGAGTGCGATTACCTTCTTGTCAACTCCAGGACAAGCCTATCATGACGGAATGGGATTTGTTCAATTCTATTTTGGTTTGCCAATTGCAATGATTGTCATTTGTGTAACATTCATTCCATTATATCATAAAAATAAGGTTTATACGGCGTACGAATTTCTGGAGAAAAGATTTGATGTAAAAACACGTTCGCTGGCGGCAATTCTTTTTTTAGTACAAAGAGGTTTAGGAACCGGATTGACTATTTATGCTCCGGCCATTATTCTATCAGCACTTTTAGGATGGAATTTAACCATCATGAATATTATCATCGGACTTCTGGTTATTATTTATACTTTTTCGGGAGGAACGAAAGCAGTGAACGTAACACAGAAACAACAAATGTTTGTGATTATGTCCGGAATGTTTATCACCTTTTTCCTGATTTTACATTATCTGCCAAACGATATGACTTTTACCAGCGCGATGCATATTGCGGGCGCGAATGATAAAATGAATATCGTTGACTTCTCTTTTGATCCGGAAGAAAAATATACTTTCTGGAGTGGTATTACGGGAGGTTTCTTTTTGGCCCTCGCCTATTTTGGCACAGATCAGTCTCAGGTAGGCCGTTATTTATCCGGAAAATCAGTTCGTGAAAGCCAGATGGGATTAATCATGAACGGACTTTTAAAAGTTCCGATGCAATTCTTCATTTTATTAACCGGAATCATGGTTTTTGTCTTTTTTCAATTCAATCCAGTTCCCTTAAATTTTAATCCGAATAATAAAATTGTAATTGAAAAATCGGCTTTTAAGGGCGAATATCATGCTTTAGAAAAAAAATTGATTACACTTTCAGAAGATAAAAAAGTTATCAATTTATTGTATATCGATCAGCTGAATCAGGATTACGACAATCCGATTTTGAGAAAAGAACTAGTAGCATTATCGAACAAAGAAAAAGACCTTCGCGATCGTGCAAAAGAAATCATTTCAAGAGCCGACAGCAATAGCGAAACCAATGATAAGGATTATGTCTTTTTCCACTTTATTCTGCATTATTTGCCAAAAGGTTTAATTGGCTTATTACTGGCCGTAATTATTTCTGCAGCAATGTCTTCTACGGCTTCTGGATTAAATGCTTTGGCCTCTACAACAGCCATTGACATTTACAAGCGAAATCTGAAAACTGAAAAATCAGAGAAACACTATCTGAATGCAACCAAATTCTTTACTTTATTTTGGGGAATTATAGCGATACTTTTTGCCTGCGTCGGAACTTTGTTTGAGAATTTAATTCAGTTGGTAAATATCATAGGATCAATTTTCTACGGAACAGTTTTAGGAATCTTTTTAGTTGGATTTTATATTCGTCGTGTTCAGGCAAAACCAATGTTTTACAGTGCAATTATCAGCCAAATCACCATTTTTATTATCTACTATTTTATGATTGCTATCTACCCAAGTGGTCAGGAAAAATTAGGTTATTTATGGCTGAATTTTATTGGTGCGATGTTAACAATACTATTAGCATTGTTGCTGCAGGTTTTGTTTTTTAGGGGGAAGAATGACGCAGAGGAAGTTGTTTTGGAGTAATAAATTAATTCAAATATTTGAACTGTAAAATTAAATGAAGCTAGATATTTTATTTGAAGCTATTATTTTAATGATAATTGCAAGAGTTCTAATTGTAATTTTACACGAACTCGGACACGCAATTCCAGCCATAATTTCAAGCAAAAAGAAAGTTTCAATTTATATTGGCTCATATGGCAATGAAGAAGAAAGCGTAAATTTTAAAATAGGTCTTTTAGATATTTGGCTGAGTTATAAATTTAGATCTTGGATGGGATTATGTGTTCCATCTGAAAAAAACATTCCTGTTAATCAACAAATTCTTTATGTTTTACTGGGACCACTAAGTCCTGCGGTTATTTCCTCCTTAGCTTTACACTATATATCAGTAAATGATGTAAGTGACGCTTGTTTGTTTTTTACATTAATATTTTTCTTTTTTTCGATTTTTGATCTTTTCAGAAATTTAATTCCAAGTTCAACTCCAATTAAATTGTTTAATGGAAATACAACTTATAATGATGGTTACGCATTACGGAGACTTTTTAAATATAAAAAGTTCAACACTGAATTTGAAGAAGCTATCTGTCTGTACAATAATCATGAATATCAAAAATCAACAGTTCTTTTTGATTTTTTAATAGAATCAAATTTAAAAGATGAAAATATCTATCGAATCGCTGTTTCAGCAAATATGCAAGGTAAGAATTTTGAAAAAGCAAAAAAATTATTTGATGAATCAGAGAAAGAATTTAAATTAACTTCAGATGATTATTCTAATGGGGGACTTATTTACAGCAGATTAGATTTAAACGAAAAATCTCTGGAATTTTATAATAAATCACTAGAATTAAATCCCAATAATATTTATACATTAAATAACAAAGGATTTGCATTAACTATTTTGGATAGGTATTTGGAATCGATTCCGTTATTTGATAAAGCAATAGAAATGGATGAACTTTCTCCCTATCCATATAATAACAGAGGTCTTGCAAAGATTAAAACTGGAAAATTAGAAGAAGGTTTACTTGATATACAAAAGTCTATAAAACTGGATGAAAATAATTCATACAACTATCGAAATCTTGGCATTTATCATTTTGAAATTGGAGAAATTGATAAAGCACGAGAATTATTTCGAAAAGCAAAAGAATTAGATCAAGATACTTATAAGATTGATGAATTGATATTATCGACTGAGAAATCTAATATTTTATAATTTAATTTATCTCTAATTTTAAAGTTAGCCCTCGTAATTCTTTTTAATTGCTGAAGCCTGATCATTTTGATTTCTATCCAGAAGATGAAGGAATTATAAAATTAAATTTAACTGATAGTGATGTTGTTGATTTGCTTTATCGAAATAATAAAATCCAGTTTGGATAGACATAAATGTTCTTAAATCAAGCAAAAAAAGTACAACTTTTAATCTTCTCTGTGCTGGAAGATATTCTCATAACAAAGAAGAGTTTTACTACAAAGATAATGGATCGGCCCCATTTGGCATTAAAAGTTCAACGCTTCCAATTAATTATAAAGAAAAGAAAAAATTTAGATTGTAAAGTGAATAAAACAAATGAAAAAGAAACACCCAATCCTAAAAACAATAAAAAGAATATGGTTTTTTATTGCCATTTCCTTTACAATATGGATGATATATTCCTATCAATCTCGAGGCGTTTCAGATTCGTTTTTACAAAACAATAACAAAATCTCTGTCAAAGACACCGAAGATTATTTTTTGTTTGAACCGAAACAAAAATTTGATAAAGTCTTTGTTTTCTTTCCAGGTGCGATGGTCGATCCGAAAGCTTATGTGCCTTTATGCAGAAAGATCTCAGAAAACGGAATTAAAGTTTATTTGATAAAAATGCCATGGAGACTGGCTTCTAAAGGATATGAAATTCCGAAGCAACTTGGCTTATTTACTGACAAAACCAAGACCTATATTTTAGCCGGCCATTCGCAAGGCGGAAAGATGGCAGCTCAATTCGTCAAAGAAAATCCAAATTTAATTGATAAATTAATTCTAATTGGAACTACACATCCACGTGATATTTCACTGGCTGACAGCACTATTCCAATTCTAAAAATTTATGGTTCGGATGATGGTGTGGCTGATGAATACACCATTTTTAAGAATAAGTCAAAACTTCCTGTTAGTGCAAAATTTATAAAAATTGGAGGAGCTAATCATGCTCAGTTTGGCTATTATGGTTTTCAATTTGGTGATAATTCGGCTAGCATTTCTCGTGAGAAACAACAATCAGAAACTTTGATGCATATTTTGAATTTCATTTATTAAATTTACAGAACCAAACAAATACGAAGTTTTAATATGCTTATTTTTGCACCATACATCTTAGTTCCTTTCATAATAACATTTCTTTTTCAACAATTTAACTTCGCTCCAAAAAAACTAACATATTTTATAACAGGAATATTAATGTTTATTTATCCTTTTTTATTTTTCTGGATAAAAGATTTAATTGATCCGCCTACATCCGAATTTATATGTGGAAATCCTCAAATGGCATTTATATTTTTAAACATAATATTTCTATTGCCCCTTTCACTACTATTACAACGCGTTTTTAATAAATCTTATCTGTAAACAGAATCTTAAAAAGCTTATTAAAAGCTTCTTTCTGTGTAATTTAAAATCTTTATCTTTGAAATTATAACCTTCATTATGAAAGATCTTAAAAAATACAGCAATAAAACAAAAGCGGCTTTCATCTTACTAATAGTGATGTTGATTATCTTATTGAGCAATTTTAATACATTACGAAACTCTAAAAATGTAAACGAAAATATCAATGCTATTTATAATGATCGTTTGATGGTCTCGCATTATATTTTTCAATATTCAAAAGAACTTCATTTTATAAAAAGCGAAGCAGAAAAACTGGATTTGAGCGATAATATTAAGAAAGATGAAATTATTCACACTTTAAAAATTGTTCATAGTATTGATGATTTGTATGCCAAAACAGTATTGACCAATAAAGAAAAAGAACATTTTGATGCTTTTCTGGCTTCTTGTAAAGAAATCAACAATCAGGTCGAAAATAAAAACTGGAATAAAATTGCATATACTAGCGGCGAAGCATTGAAAACCTTAGAATCGTTGTCTCAAATACAGGTAAAAGAAGGCAAGGCAAAATTAGCCAGCGCTAACAAAATGTACAACGACAACAATAGTCTCGGACAACTGCAAATTGCACTGTTAATAATATTAGGCGGTATTACTTTCTATCTCCTAATTGTAAAAAAGATCAAAAGAAACATCAAGATTCCCGAGCCACCAAGTTTAAATTGATAATTTCAATATTTTAAAATTCCAAATTCCAAAAAAGATTCAGCTTAGAAATGGCAAAAAAAATTCCAAATTCCAAAGTGTTATATACTTTGGAATTTGGAATTTTAAAATATTGGAATTTTGAAGACTAAAGCCTTATCTGCTCCACTCTGTAATACTATCTTTATTCATTTTTACGTAATCCTGATTTTTAGCAGTTTCAGCAGCTGCTAACGAAGCTTTTGCAGTTTCAATAGCTCCTTTTTTGTCACCTTGTTTTGCCTGAATTAATGATTTTAATCTTAATACAAAATATGGTTTTTCAGTACTCATATCTAAAGATTTGTCAACATAAGTTCTTGCAGTTTCTATATTGCCATTAGATTGGAACAAGTATTGCGCTGCAGAAAAATAATCATTTGAAGATGGTCCTGCCAAAGTTTTTTCGATGCTTGCAGTAGCTGTTTTTGCTGTTGGAACTTCAAATTTTAACGCTACATGAGAATTTTCCCAAGCCATTTCTAAATAAGCAAAGTTTGGATCTAAACCATTGATTCCAATAGTAAAGCTTTCCACCGGCGTTGGCAATGCATTTTCTTTAACTGTGGTTCTTAAAGCAACATAGGCATCGCTCCAGTTTTCAGGTAATCCCCAATTGTCAGTCGACAGGTAGAAAATGATTTCCCAGCTTTCGATTTTAGGAATAGTATAAATTGCATATTTTCCCTTTTTCAACGTTTTACCATCAATGATAACATCATCGCTAAAATTGATGATTGTATTTTCATTAGCTCCCGTTCTCCATAACTTACCAAACGGAACTAAATTTCCGAATACAGCTCTTCCTCGTGCTCCTGGTCTTGAATAAGTCACTTCGACATCAGTCAAACCAACAGTTTGTTTGATATATGCTTTAGGACTCGCTTGTGGTGTTTTTATCTGAGCCTCAGTAGCAAAAGGTGCTATAATAATAGCTAATGCAATAAGTAGTTTTTTCATTGTTAGGTTTTATTTGTTTGTTCAAATTTACAAATTCAATTAGGGAACAAATGTTAAATTTAACTTAATTCAAGATACCAATTGTGATATTTTTTGAGCATCCAATTCATTAAAATGATTGATTATCAAATTTGCATCTGATAAATCTTGTAATTTAGAATGATGACTATTGTAACCTACGCAATAGATTCCGGCTGCTTTTGCTGCTTTTACTCCATTCGTACTGTCTTCAATGATTATACAATTTTCTTTTGGTGCAATCGACAATGAGGCCGCATGCAAGAATATAGCTGGATTAGGTTTCGACTGCGGAAAATCTTCACCACTTACAATGTGAGAAAAATATTGGTGTAAATTAAATCTCGTGAAAACGCGTTCAATGGTCACTTTTGATGCCGACGAAGCTAAGATCAACTGTATTCCACTTGCATATAAATCTTTAATTAAATCTTCAACCCCTTCTAATAAATATAAATCTTCTTTAGTGTCAAAAGCATCATTAAAAATGTTTCTTTTTCTCTGAATCAGATCTTCAACTTCATGTTCAATTGTTGGAAAGAAGCCTTTCAAACTCTGAAATGTATTTCGTGTCGAAAATCCTGTAAACGAAGTAAACATCTCCTCACTAACTTCAATATCTAATTCCGAAAATTGTTTGTAATAGGCATAACGGTGTACAGGTTCTGTATCAACGATTACACCATCCATATCAAAAATTACTGTTTTTATCATTTTTTTTAAGGTTCAAAGGTTCTGAGGAACAAAGGTTCAAAGGTTTTTTTTAAAGAGTTTCAAGTTTTCTTTGTTTCAGGTTTCAAGTTGTTTTTCTTTGAGCATAACTTTGCGCTTATTGCGTAGACCCTTGCGAACTTTGCGGTTAAACAACACAAAGTGTACAAACCTGAAACAAAGAAAACTTGAAACTTGAAACAAACATCTACTCTTTTTTAAGTAAATAACGAATCACAGTTTCTGCAGCATGAAGACCAAATAATCCTGGCATATAACTGTTAGTTCCGTAGAATGATTTTTTGAAGTTTTTCCCGTCGGTTAATTTTAAGCTTTTTTCATCCTGAATTTCAGAAGAAAATACCACTTTCAATTTGTTGATTTTTTCTGCTTTTAAACGTTTACGAATCGTTTTAGAAAAGTAACAGTTAATAGTTTTAGAAATATCTGTCACTTTAACTTTAGAAGCCAACATTTTTCCTCCAGCACCCATACTGCTTAAGATTTTTACTCTCTTGCGTTTTGCTCCAATGATTAAATTTAGTTTTGGGGTAATACTGTCAATACAGTCCAATACATAATCAAAATCAGGAGAAACGATTTCAAAAGCTCTTTCCGGAGATAAAAATTCCTGAACTCTCGTTAGTTTCAATTCAGGATTTATATCCATTAAACGATCGCCTACAATAGTTATTTTTGGCTGACCAACTGTTGAATGCAAAGCCGGCAATTGTCTGTTAATATTTGTAATATCAACAACATCACCATCAACAATTGTCATATTCCCCACTCCTGCTCTTGCCAAAAACTCAGCCGCAAATGAGCCAACTCCTCCTAAACCAACTACCAAAACATTGGAGTTTTTTAAGTTCTCTAATCCTTCTTTTGTAAATAAAAGCTCGGCCCTTTCTGTCCACTCTGCCATATATGTTCTTTTGTTAATTTTGTTTTTTTGTTTAAAGTTTCAAGTTTCTCTTAGCTCTTGATTCTCGTTTCTTAAATTATAAGTTCTCTAATCTTCGAAATACATCTTTAGAATTACTTGATATAACATCCTGTAACACTTTAATTGTTAAATTTTTATATTCTGCTGCTAAGTAATAAACTTGCTGAATACCTTCTTCAATCGTATCCGTTTCCAAAAAAAAACGATGGTTGGGAACTTGTTGAAATACGTTTTTTAATTCAGGATTTCTAAGTAAATATTTTCCAAATGAAATATAAAACCCTTCCTTTATTAATTGTTCTGCCAGTTGACTATTTTTTGAAAATCCGTGAATGATCATTGGAACTGAAATTTTCATTTTTTTCTTAATTTCAATCACTTCCTGAAAAGCTGCAACGCAATGAATGACCACAGGTTTATTATATTTTTCTGCTAAAGCCAACTGTTTTTTGAAAACTATAATTTGTTGCTCTAGCGGAATTTCAATTCGTTTATCTAAACCACATTCCCCTAATGCCAGACAATTTTCTGTCTGCAATTTTTCTTCAATAATTCTCAAATCAGCATCAATTCTATCCTCAACTATATACCACGGATGAATTCCGATTGAATAAAACGGAATTGAAGCATCAAATTCATTTGGATATTGATTGACCAACTCCAAAATCCCGGGCTGGTTTGTAAACTGATGGGTATGAAAATTAAAAAATTCCATTAATGAAAGGTTTTAACTCCCGCTTTAATTTCAACCTTTAGGTCATTCTCTAAAGGAACTAACGGACAAGAATATTTATGATTATAAGCACAATATGGATTGTAAGCCTGATTAAAATCGACTGCAATAGTTTTTCCTTTCGGAATTTTCAAATCAATATATCTTCCTCCAATATAACTTTCTTTGCCTGATGTTAAATCTGAAAAAGGCAGAAACAAATGATCTTTGTATTCTTCCGTTTTAGAAAGATCAATATTTCTATAAACATTCAATTTCAGTTTTACACCATCCAAAGTAAAATATAACGTTCCATATTTTATATATTTTGGAGTTCTTGTTCCTGTAGTTTTCATTTCAAAAACCTTTTCATTTTCGGCTTTCACAAACTTTGCATTCACAAAATATTTACTATTGACAGGATAAAAATCTAAAGTTTTAAAAGTCTTTAAATCTGCTTCCATCAAAGGACTCGTCTTAGGATCAGCATATTCTGAATTTATAGTTTTTTGAAATTTTCCGACATCACTTTTAGCAAATTTACTCTGGCTAAAGCAAAAATTAAAAACAAACAAGACTGCAAAAACAATAAAATTTTTCATGTTGGAAATTTTGAACAAAAATAGTTTAAAAGTAACAAAGCAGCAACCGCAATACGTGACAAAGTTTCCTAACTTTGTTGCAAATAACATATTTTAATAATGCTCAAAACTGCAGCCAATCACTACATTAATAATTTTCGAGGATTTTCAAGAGAAATTTGGATACTTACATTGGTCACTTTTATCAATCGTGCCGGTACTATGGTGCTTCCATTTTTGTCTAAATATTTAAAAGAAGATCTTCACTTTTCTTATAATCAGGTTGGCTGGATTATGGTTTCATTTGGCTTGGGATCAATGCTTGGATCATGGCTGGGCGGAAAACTTTCAGACAAAATCGGGTTTTACAAAATCATGATTTTTAGTTTATTTACCAGCGGCGTCTCCCTTTTCTTTGTACAATATATAACAACATTCTGGGGATTGTGCATTGCCATGTTTATTCTAATGGTTATTGCAGACATGTTTAGACCTGCCATGTTTGTATCCTTAGGAGCTTATGCCAAACCCGAAAACAGAACACGTGCCTTAACTTTAGTACGTTTAGCTGTAAATTTAGGTTTCGCAGCCGGACCCTCTTTAGGTGGACTGATTATCATGGGTATTGGATATTCTGGTTTATTTTGGATAGACGGAGCTTCGTGTATTTTGTCGATTTCTATTTTTGCTTTATTGGTAAAGGAAAAGAAAAAAGTCGAACATGACGATAAAGTAGAAAGTGCCTCAGATAAAAAATCAGTTTTTCACGATCGAATATTTTGGGTTTTCTTATTTGTGAGTTTTATAACGGCAATTATTTTCTTTCAACTTTTTACTACTCTTCCCTTATATCATCATGAAAAATTTGGCTTAAGCGCCTTTCAAACCGGATTATTAATGACTTTAAACGGGCTCTTGATTTTTGCTTTAGAAATGCCAACTGTTGGATTCATGGAACGTAAAGGCTTTCCCAAAATTAAAATCATAATTCTGGGCTCCTTTATAATGGCTTCAAGTTTCTTTTTACTTCTAATAAATGTTTGGGCCGGAATTCTGGTTATTAGTATGATCTGTATTTCGATTGGAGAAATTCTAACTTTTCCGTTTTCGAATGCTTTTGCTTTAAGCCGTGCACCACGTGGTCAGGAAGGCCGTTATATGGCGCTTTATACTATGAGTTTTAGTTTGGCTCATATTATTAGCTCAAAAGTTGGTTTCGAAATCATCACCCGATTAGGTTATCAAATCAACTGGTTTTTTATGGCTTCTATTGGAGTTTTGGCTACTATTTGCTGCTTTTGGATAAGAAAGGCATTATCTCTAGAAAAAAAACACTAAGCAATTTTGACTTCTAAATATCTATAATTCAGTTTATTACTTTTAAATTTGAATGGATTTTTTATGCTTTTAACTCAAAGCAAACTTAATTTTTAGTTAAATAACTATTTTTATAGTTGCGTAACTATAAAAATAGTTGTAGGTTTGAATTAAAATTATAAAACATGCAAAAGTTAACCAACAAAGAAGAAGAAATCATGCATATTTTATGGAAGCTTAAAAAAGCTTTTGTAAAAGAGATTCAGGCTGAAATAACAGAAGATCAACCGCATTACAATACGCTTTCTACTATTGTTCGTAATTTGGAGGAGAAAGGTTTTGTGGGACATAATGCATTTGGAAATACACATCAGTATTACCCAGTAATTACTTTAGAAGTTTACAGCAAAAAGTACATGAAAACGGCTATCGACAACTATTTCAATAGTTCTTATAAAAATATGGTTTCGTTTTTTGCCAAAGAAGAAAAAATATCCGCTGCTGAATTGCGCGAAATCCTGGCCATGATAGAAACTCCAAAAGAAGACAAATAAAAATATTGTTTATGGAAGCACTTTTCACTTATATCGCAAAATCAACGGGATTAATTATATTATTTTATTGTGCTTATTATTTTTTGTTGCGCAAAGAAACTTTTTTCAACAGTAATCGATGGTTTTTATTAACTGGTTTAATTACTTCGGCACTACTACCTTTAGCAGTTTATACTAAAGTTATTTGGGTTGATCCTACTCCACTTTCAAACGTTAATTATTCATCGTTATTTTCATCACAAATTGAAAAGAATACTTTTGAAATGGATTGGAGTTTAGTCCTACTAGGAATTTACAGTATTGGATTTTTAGCATTACTACTAAAATTCGCTTTTGATTTTTATTGCTTAAATTCTGTGCTTAAAGGAAAAAAAATAAAACAACAAGCTGATTTTAAATTTGTTGACATAAATGAAAATATTGCTCCATTTTCTTATTTTGAATATATAGTGTACAATTCATCTATGTATACTGCCTCAGAATTGGAAAGTATTTTGGAACATGAAAAAGTGCACAGTGATCAAAACCATACTATTGATGTTTTGATGTCAAGAGCTTTCTGTATCTTATTTTGGTTCAATCCTATTATTTGGTTTTATAAAAAAGCAATCACTCAAAATCTCGAATTCATTGCGGACAAAGAAGCTGCTCAAAAAATATCAGACAAAAAAGCCTATCAATACACGCTTTTAAAAATTACAACTCACGAAAGTTGTCTTTCAATCACCAATCATTTTTATCAATCATTAATCAAAAAACGAATAGTTATGTTAAACAAAAGTCAATCAAAAAAGAGAAATTCCTGGAAACTTTATGTAGTAATTCCAGCGCTTGTAGCATTTGTGGTTTTATTTCAGGTCGAAGTAATTGCAAAGGAAAAAAGAGAAATTTCAAAAGAAGTTACAGGCAAAAACGAATCTGTTGATGTGTATAAAATCAGCAAAACAACTACGGATCAGGAACTAAAAGAAATAGCTGAAAAAATGAAGCTAAATCATGATGTTGACGCAAGGATCACAGAAGTTGAAAGGAATTCAAACAATGAATTAATCGCTATTAGATTTGATCTAAAAAGAGGTTCTAAACAATCGCAATCTTATCATGTTAAAGGAAGCAAAGCAATTAAGGATTGTGAAATTATTATTGAAACTGAAAGTGACGGTTCTAAAAAAATAGGTCTAAAGACTGAAGATAAAGGAAACGAAATAAAAGTTTCCAATAAGGAAAATAAAGTTGAAGTAAAAAAAGTTCAAAATTCTAAAACCGAAACTGATGTTAAAACTAATAATAATAGTAATACAAGCATTAGCACAATCACTAGTACAAATACTGAAAATACTAATGTAAACGCAAAAGCAAGTACTTCAATTAGTGTAAACGTAAATAGTAACACTAAAACACCTACAGTGGTTCACGTATCTACCGATGGTAAAAATACGAGTAAAAATTTGACACAGCTAGTCGTTATTGATGGAGTGATTTCGAATATTACAAATACTGAAGATCTTGAAAATTTAAAAATAGGATCTGTTAATGTGCTTACTGGCGACAATGCAACAGATAAATATGGAGATCAGGGAAAAAATGGTGTTCTTGAAATTAAAACCAAATAATACCTATTCAATTTCTATAAAAAAAACGACTAAAGACCATGCAAAAACTAACCAACAAAGAAGAAGAGATAATGCACATTTTATGGAAGCTTAAAAAAGCTTTTGTAAAAGAAATTCAGGCAGAAATCACTGAAGATCAACCGCACTACAATACACTTTCGACTATTGTTCGTAATCTTGAAGAAAAAGGATATGTAGGTCACAATGCCTTTGGAAATACACATCAGTATTATCCAATTGTAAGTATTGAAGATTATAGAAAAGGTTTTATGAGCACTGCAATTGATAATTATTTTAATAACTCCTATAAAAACATGGTTTCCTTTTTTGCCAAAGAAGAAAAAATCTCTGCGGCTGAATTACGCGAAATCCTGGCTATGATCGAAAAACCAAACGAAGATAAATAAAAATTATGGAAGCACTTTTCACCTTTATTACAAAATCAAGCGGATTACTAATATTGTTTTATTGCGCTTACTTTTTTTTACTTCGCAAAGAAACTTTCTTTAATAGTAACAGATGGTTTTTATTAGCAGGTCTTGTAACATCAGTAGTTTTACCTTTTGTGGTTTATACTAAGATCGTTTGGGTCGATCCTACTCCAATGCCTGCCGCGAATTATTCTTCGGGTTATATACCTCATAATATTATTAATAATATTCCAGAGGAATCCTTTGAAATCAATTGGAATTATGTAGCACTTGCCATTTACGGAATTGGTTTCCTTGCACTTATTATAAAATTTGCTGCTGATTTCTATAGTTTGAATTCAATTTTGAAAGGAAAAAATATTCAACAGAATTCCGACTTCAAATTTATAGATATAGAGGAAAATATTGCTCCATTTTCTTATTTTGATTATATCGTTTACAACTCATCAATGTTTACGGCTTCAGAATTAGAAAGCATTATTGAGCACGAAAAAGTGCATAGCGATCAAAATCATACTATGGATGTGATTATTTCAAGAATATTTTGCGTGCTGTTTTGGTTCAATCCTATTATTTGGTTGTACAAAAAAGCAATTCTGCAAAATCTTGAGTTTATTGCCGACAGCGAAGCTGCCAAAAAAATATCAGACAAAAAAGCGTATCAATACACGCTTTTAAAAATAACAACACATGAAGCTTGTGTTGCCATCACCAATCATTTTTATCAATCATTAATCAAAAAACGAATTGTCATGTTAAACAAAAATCAATCAAAAAAAACAAACTATTGGAAATACTGCACTGTAATTCCGGCACTTGCATTATTTGTATTTTTATTTCAAATAAAAACTATTGCACAGGAGAAAAAAGAAGCTCAGGAAGTTACGAGAACCACTTCTGATGATGTTTACAAAATCGAAAAAACAACAACAGATCAGGAATTAAAAGTAATCGGTGAAAAAATAAAACAAACCCATGGTTTTGATGTTGCTATATCAAATGTAAAAAGAAACACAAATAAGGAATTGACTGCCATTAAAATGAATATTAAAAAAGGGTCTAAAGAAGTTCAAACTATTGAAATAGATGGAGATGAAGCAATAAAAAGCTTTGGTTTGGTAGTGTCAACTGAAGATAATAATATCAAAAAAATTGGTGTTGTTACAGATAGTGACACAAACAATTCAATGATGCTTCAGGATCGCATTGCAGATGTTGATGAAGTAGAAAGTTCATCTATTGCACCACCTGCGCCGCCAGCTCCACCTGTTAGAGTTGGTTCAATAGCTCCTCCAGCTGCACCTATCGCACCCGCTTTTCCTGGAGGATCTATGCCTAAATTACCAACTATAGACATGTCCAAAATGCCTAAAGCTCCACCGGCACCCGCAAACCCAAGAGATAAAGTAGCCATGGCAAAGTTTGAAAAAGATATGGCCGAATTTGAGAAAAAAATGGAAGCTTTTGAGCCAACTCTTTCTGCTTACACAGAACAAGTTGACGAAATCATGTCTAAAGATGAAGCATTGTACGGAAAGGATATGGAAAAGTATGAAATTGCTATGGAAAAATTCGGTGTTGAGATGGAAAAGTATGGCAAGTACATAGAAGAAACAGTTGGAAAAGACATGAAGGACTATGAAAAAAGCATGAAAGCTTACGAAAAGGACATGAAAGCCTATGAAAAAGAAATGAAGAAAATGGAAAAAGAATATAAAAAATCTTAATTTAAAATTATTCAATTCTAAAACTCATAAATGAAAAAATCGCTTTTTATCGCCCTTCTGTTTGTTTTAAATCTATCGTTTGGTCAAAATAACGAAAGTAAATCTACAAAAGATGAAATTGATCATTATATTAAAAATGTAATTGAAATAAACGAAATTCCGGGTGTAGCACTAGCTGTTATAAAAGACGGAAAAGTAATTTATGAGAACTATTTTGGGAAAGCCAACTTTGAAGAAAATAAAGCAGTGGATAAAAACACTGCTTTTAAAATTTTCTCCACAACCAAGTTAATCACAAGTGTTGGTGTTTTTCAACTTATAGAAACTGGAAAGCTATCTTTAGAAGATCCAGTTTCTAAATACTTGGATTACCTGCCAAAAGAATGGCAGGAAATAAAAGTTAAAAACTTACTGACACATTCTTCTGGTCTTCCTGATATTGTTCAGTTTGATGATATTCCATTTTCATTGCCGTATGCGGAAAAAATTTCTCTATTATCAAAAAAGCCAATGCAATTTGTTATAGGAAATCAATATCGTTACAATCAAACCAATTATTTGTTTTTAGCTAAAATCATTGAAAAGATTACGGGTCAGACTTTTGAAGATTATATTTTAAAAAATCAATTTCCAGAAGCAAAATCAGATGTTTTCTTTTTATCCAATTTTGGACAAATTACTCCAAAAGGTGCTGTTCGTTACAATTATAATATCGAAAATAAAAAATACGAAAAAAACAATTACAACAGCGGTCCAGATTCACACTCAGCAAATGGATTAAATATTACGCTCTCTGAATTTATCAAGTGGAATAAAAATCTAGATAAGGACGTTTATCTAAAAAAAGAAACTAAATATTCAATGTGGGAGCCATTCCATTTTGCCAACAGTACAGATCGTTTTGCATACGGTTGGGAAATTGTTCCTGTAAATAAAGTGCTATCGTATGGTTTTACAGGAGGCAATGAAACTGCTTTTAGAAAATTTATTGATAATGATTTAACTATTATCTTTTTATCCAATGGTCATAAATACGCTAATTTATATGTTCAGAGTCAGGTTATAAATCATGTTGCTGCTATTGTAGACAAAAGTCTAAAGGATGATTATCTTTTGGCTGGAGAAAAAATTAATCAGGATTTTTTAAAACTCGAAATCTCATTAGCGAAGCAAAATTATTTGAATATCAAAAAGAATCATCCCGATTGGAATTTCGAATATCGATTAAATATTATTGGTTATACATTAATGAATTACGGCCGACTAAAGGATGCTATTAAAGTTTTTGAATTGAATGTAAAAGAAAATCCTAAATCCGGAAGTGCTTTTGACAGTTTGGCTGAAAGTTATTTTAATAATAATGAACTGGAAATTGCTCAGGAGAATTATAAAAAATCTTTAGAACTGATGCCAGAAAATAACAATGCCAAAGAAATGCTGGAAAAAATTGATAAACTATTGTCTAAAAAATCATAAAACCAAAACTATATTAAACCACAAAAAAGACTTTGTCAACCACAAAGTCTTTTTTTATATCTTTGAGAAAACAAACCTACTATGTTTAAAATTTTAGCCAAAATCAATAAGATCCTTTTACCAAGTTTTACTAAACAAGGATTAGATATTTCTAAAGCAAAAAAATGGCAAATGGCTATTATTGGCTATCGCGCTTATGTTACAAAACGTGCTTTAGAATAGTTCAGAAAAAAATATTGATATTGACTTTTTCTCAACCTGAAATTCTTTTTGAATAAATAGAAATTCATCCTTCAAAACTTATTTCGTAGTTTTGCGTCCCACTCATTTCTCATGAAAAATAAAGAATTCAACATCCCTCCTGTTCCGGCAGTACTTTTAGCTATTATTAGTGTGCAATGTGGTGCAGCGATTGCCAAGACCCTTTTTCCAACAATCGGTGCTGCTGGAACTGCTTCTATTAGAATTGGTATTTCGGCATTAATTTTACTTTTAGCTTACAGACCAAATTTAAAAGCAATTACTCGCGAGCAATGGAAAATTGTAGTTCCGTACGGATTATCATTGGGTGCGATGAATTTGATTTTTTATTTTGCAATAGAAAGAATTCCAATTGGATTGGCTGTTACCTTAGAATTCATCGGCCCTTTATTAGTAGCCATAATTGGGTCTAAAAGATTGATTGATTATTGTTGGGTTTTGCTTGCTGCTGCAGGAATTGTTTTGATCGCTCCATGGTCAAATGAGAGAATTGATTCGCTTGGAGTACTCTTTGCTCTTATAGCAGGTGCATTTTGGGCCGCATATATTGTTTTGGGTGGTAAAATTTCTAAAATTATGAACGATGGGCAAGCAGTCTCTACCGGAATGTTATTTGCAGCCATTTTAGTCCTTCCCTTTGGTTTTTATGAAGACGGATTAATAAATCTAACTCCAAAACTTTTTGGAATGGGAGTAGCATTGGCGCTTTTATCAAGTGCGATTCCGTTTACCCTAGAAATGAAAGCTTTAGGTCAGCTTCCTCCTCGTACATTTAGTATTTTAATGAGCTTAGAACCTGCTGCTGCCTCAGTTTGCGCTTTTATTTTTCTTCAGGAAAATCTAACTTTTTATGAAATTTTAGCTGTAGTATGTGTTGTGATTGCTTCTGCAGGATCAACTTTGACAGCCAAGCGATAAGTTTATAAAACTCAAATATTTAAAAATTCCAAACTCCAATTTAAAAGTTGGAATTTGGAATTTTAATTTATCTGAATTTAATCACGAACTACATTTTAGGTAATAAAACTGCATCAACAACATGAATTACACCATTTGATTGATTCACATCTGCAATTGTTACTTTAGATTTATTACCGTTTTCATCGCTAATGTAAAGAGCTTTACCGTCCATCCAGGCAGTCAAAGTTCCGCCGCTAACTGTTTTAAGTGTCGCTTTTCCTTTACCCGCTTTAATTGCTTTTGCAATATCAGATGAATTCATTTTTCCTGCAACCACATGATAGGTTAAGATCGTTTGAAGCATTTTAAGATTTTCTGGTTTCAATAATGTATCAACAGTTCCAGCTGGCAATTTATCAAATGCTGCATTGGTTGGCGCAAAAACGGTGAATGGCCCTTTACTTTGTAATGTTTCTACTAAACCCGCGGCTTTTACAGCAGCAACTAATGTTGTATGATCTTTTGAGTTTACGGCATTTTCAACAATATTTTTATTTGGATACATGGCAGCCCCACCAACCATTACTGTTTTTTGTGCAAAAGATGTAAATGCAAATCCAAGTGTTAAGATTGCTACGGCTAAAAATTTTCTAGTTTTCATAATTAATATTTTAAGTTATAAGCTCATTTACGGCATAGTTTTCAATTTGGTTTTACGAAAAATTTAAAAAATATTTTAAACCATTAAAAAAACTTCAAAAACTACTGTAAAACAACATGTTAATTCGCTAATTTATTTTTAAATATTTTTCAAAATCACAATTTAATTGTATTACTTTTATTACTAACTTTAATAACAAAATTGTTTCATGTATGGAAAATCTACCCAAAAAAGTCAGGAGCAAAAAGTTAATTACAAGAGTTGATTTAACTGCAATGGTTAGTATTTCGTTTTTGTTGATTATATTTTTTATGCTCGTAGGTGAATTATCAAAACCAAAAGCTATGGAATATGATACAGGACAAGATAGAGGGTGTTGTGACTGCCCTCCTCGTCATGATGGAGAAAATAGGTCGATAACCGTAATTTTAGGAGAAAATAATAAACTGATATATTACATGGGAATTTTAAGTTCTCCGATAATTTCTCCAAAAGAAATTAAATATGGCAAAGATGGAATTCGAAATGAACTACAAAAAAGAAAAAATGTTTTGCTTAAGTATTCTCTTAAAGGCAAAAAACATGAAAGTTTACTTGTAATTATCAAACCTAGTAAGAAATCCAATTATAAAAATTTAGTTGATATTTTAGATGAAATGAAAATTGCAAAAATTAGCTCTTATGTAATCGTCCCAGAATTTAATCCAGAGGAATCAAAATTATTGGCGTCAAACTAAACATCAAAACCATGGAAAACTATCCTAAAAAAGTAAGAAGTAAAAAGTTAAGCACGAGAATTGATTTAACTGCAATGGTCAGCGTTTCATTTTTGTTGATTATATTTTTTATGGTTACAATCGAGTTGGCGAAGCCGAAAATGATGGAATATGAATATGGTTATCGTAGCTGTTGCGGTCCTGAACCTGAATGTAACAAACCAGATGAAAATCGCATTCTAACTGTTTTACTGGATGATAATAATAAAATGATTACTTATATGGGATTATTATACGCTCCAATCCAAGAACCTAAGCAGGTACAATATGGTGAAAACGGAATACGAAAAGAATTATTAGGCGTTGATAAAAAAGTTCATGAATATTCCGCTGCAATGGGCAGAACACAAATTGGAGTTACAGTTATCATTAAACCGAGTAAATACTCTAATTATGGAAACTTGGTTGATATTCTTGATGAGATAAAAATAACAGGAATAAACTCCTACGCGATTGTTGACTATTATACTTCCGAAGAATCTAAATTATTAGCTGCAAATTAACCAAAAAAAAATCTTTTGAAAACAGACAAACCTGAAACTTGAAACTTTAAACCTGAAACAAAATAACAAAAAAAAGTCCCACATTGCTGTGGGACTTTCTATTTAGAGGAAACTAAGAATTATTTTTTCTCAGTTTTTTCCATTTTAGCTTTTAATGCAGCTAATACATCATTGTTATCTCCTAAAGTTGCAGCTGGTGCATTTGTGTTAGAAGAGTTAGATGAAGTATTTTCAGTTGCAGCTTTCACATTTTTCTCTTCTTCTTCACGGAAGATAGCAGTGTGAGAAGCAACTAC
>Ga0247813_10000200_pt1 | contig 69706 bp, 68 predicted proteins | sample UWRJL169409C1_FD_180719 | JGI IMG/M metagenome (GOLD analysis project Ga0247813, IMG submission 180719) | Plant litter microbial communities from Arlington Agricultural Research Station in Wisconsin, United States - UWRJ-L169-409C-1 | ecosystem: Environmental > Terrestrial > Plant litter >... | reverse complement strand
AACTCTTTACGCCCAGTCACTCCGGATAATGCTTGCACCCTACGTATGACCGCGGCTGCTGGCACGTAGTTAGCCGGTGCTTATTCATAAGTTACCGTCATATTCTTCACTTATAAAAGCAGTTTACAACCCGAGGGCCTTCATCCTGCACGCGGCGTCGCTCCATCAGGCTTTCGCCCATTGTGGAAGATTCCTCACTGCTGCCTCCCGTAGGAGTCTGGACCGTGTCTCAGTTCCAGTCTGACTGATCATCCTCTCAGACCAGTTAACGATCGTAGGCTTGGTGAGCCTTTACCTCACCAACTACCTAATCGTACGCGGGCCACTCCCAAAGCGGATAAATCCTTTAATCCGAAGATCATATGCGGCATTAGCTACCCTTTCGGGCAGTTATTCCTCACTTTGGGGCATGTTCCCACGCGTTACTCAGCCGTCCGCCGCTCGTCAGCAAGTAATAAATTACTCCTGTTACCGCTCGACTTGCATGTGTTAGGCGCGCCGCCAGCATTCATCCTGAGCCAGGATCAAACTCTCCATAAAAATGTTCTATTTTCAAACATCTAGACTCTACATAAATTAATTGACGATGATAGTAACTATCTAAAAGATAGTTACAAAAATTTGCACTACTAAATTGTCAAAGTTCGTTTGTCTTTCAACTCCACGTTGATTTTAGGTACATTGGGCCTTTTCAAGCTTGCTGTGCCTTTGACGACTTGGTTAATTATAGGTGAAGTTTTCCACTTAGTCAACACCTTAATAGGGGGAATTTTTATAATTTTATAAAACAGTCAAAAAACACACGAATGCGCCGACTACAACACCTAGCAATGTTCCAACCGCTACCTCTAGTGGAGTGTGCCCCATCGCTACCCTTGGTAGTGGCACTTTACTCTTTTGTTCAATAATCAATGCAGTAAGCGCTACGCCTTGCTCACCAGATGAGCGACGCACCATCATAGCGTCATAGATGACGACAGATGCGAATACGAGCGCTAAGCCGAACAGACCTGACTGTACGCCGTCTAGGTAGGCAATAACAACTAATACTGCCACCACGGTTGCACTATGGGCGCTTGGCATGTGACCCGAGAGGTAAAGCTGTCGATATGAGGCTAACCCCCGACTTTTTACACTCGCAATCACATACTTAGCTGCTTGAGATACAACCCATCCCAGTACACCTGCGATGATATATGGTGACAGTAATTCCATTGTTAGGCCTCTTTCGATTCTGCGGCTGGCTTAGCTACAACTTCAGCTTCTTCGGCTGTTTCTTCTAGCTCTTCGGGTTGCTTTGGTACAAAACCGTATGATGAAAGGATATCCCCTTCACTCAATCGCATAATACGAACACCTTGTGTTGTACGGCCGATAACTGGAATGTCCTTTAGTCCAACACGGATTGCTTGACCCTTATTGGAAATCAATAGAATCTCTTCAGTGTCAGCTTCGAGTGAACGCACAGCAACAATTGGGCCAGTCTTAGCTGTGACGATTGCTGCTTTAATACCAACACCACCACGCTTGTGAGATGGGAATTGTGCAGCTTTCGTTACTTTTCCGTAGCCGTTTTGGCTAATAACAAGTAGCTTGCCTTCGTTTTCAGCAACGATGTCCATACCCACTACTTTGTCGTTTGGACGGAGGCGAACACCGCGTACACCGCGAGCAGCACGACCCATTGGGCGAGCGTCGGTTTCAGCGAATCGGATAGCTTGTCCAGCAGATGTTGAGATAATAACATCATCTCCCCCTGAAGTACGCTTAATCCAACGGAGTTCATCACCATCGTCGAGCTTAATAGCAATGAGGCCATTAGTTCGGATGTTTGAGTAGTCCTTAAGTGGAGTTTTCTTTACAGTACCCTTGATAGTCGCCATAAAGAGGTAGCCATCTTCACTCGCATCTTTTTCATGCTTGATGATTGATGTAATTTTTTCTTCAGGTTGTAGTGACAAGAGGTTAACCGCAGCAACACCCTTCGCAGCTAAGCTGGCAGCTGGTACTTCGTAGGCCTTAAGGCGGAATACACGACCCTTGTTAGTAAAGAAGAATAGCCAGTCATGCGTGTTTGCAGGAATCAGCTGATCAATAACATCCTCTTCTTTAGTTGTCATGCCCCGTTTACCCTTACCACCACGGTGTTGGCGACGGTATTCACTTACAAGCGTACGCTTGATGTAGTTCTCTGTTGTAAGCAGAACAACAGACTCTTCTTCAGGGATGAGTTCTTCATCACTAAACTTGCCCATTTCGTGAGCAATAATTTGAGAACGGCGGTCATCACCAAACTTTTCCTTTGATTCAAGAAGTTCTTCTTTAATGATGCGCAAGATTTCTTGTTCATCACCAAGGATTCGTTCGAGTTCAGCAATAAGCTCAAGGAGTTGACGGAGTTCTTCTTCAATCTTGTCACGTTCCAAACCGGTAAGGCGACGGAGTTGCATAGCAAGAATGGCTTGCGCTTGAATATCGCTAAGGCCAAACTTCACAATCAAGCCTTGTTGGGCTTCTTCGCTTGTTTTACTTGCACGAATCAGCTTAATTACTTCGTCGATGTGATCGAGAGCAATTTTGTAGCCTTCGAGAATGTGTGCACGAGCTTTCGCTGCCTTGAGTTCAAACTCGGTACGGCGACGAATAACAACTTGGCGATGCTTAACGAACTCTTGAAGAATCTCAAGAAGGCTGAGGACACGCGGTTGAACAACATTTACAAGCGCCAACATGTTAAAGTGGAAGGCTGTTTGCATAGCGGTCATCTTAAACAATTGGTTAAGAATCTTCTTAGGGTAAGAATCTTTACGAAGTTCAATAACAACACGAACTTTTCCGCGAGCACTTTCGTCGCGAAGGTCACTAATGACAATTCGCTTGTCTTTGTGAAGCTCGGCAATCTTCTCAATAAGCGTTGCTTTATTTACACCATATGGCATCTCTGTAATGACGATTTGACTACGGCCTTTTTTGGTTTCCTCGATGTTAGTCACTGCACGAATTACAACACTTCCCCTACCAGTTTGGTAAGCTTGTCGCATCGGAGCGCCGCCATAAACGATAGCACCAGTTGGGAAATCAGGACCTTTAACGAACTTCAGAAGGTCGTCAACGACAGCATCCGGGTTATCAATTAAGTGGATCGTAGCATCTACTAATTCACCTAAGTTGTGTGGTGGAATGCTTGTTGCCATACCAACGGCGATACCGATTTGACCGTTTAGTAGCAAGTTTGGAAGACGAGCTGGAAGAACAGATGGTTCCTGCTCGCTACCATCGTAGTTATCGCGGAAATCTACGGTGTCTTTATCGAGGTCATCGAGAAGCTCGTTACCAGCACGACCCAAACGGGCCTCTGTGTAACGGTTTGCAGCTGGTGGATCTCCGTCCATTGAACCGAAGTTACCTTGACCGTTTACAAGTGGATAGCGCATAACCCAGTCTTGAGCGAGGCGAACCATCGCCATGTAAATTGAAGAGTCACCGTGTGGGTGGTACTTACCCATTACGTCACCAACAATACGGGCGCTCTTTAGGAAACGACCACCTGGACGGAGGTTTTGTTCACCCATTGAATAAAGAATACGGCGGTGCACTGGCTTAAGGCCATCGCGTACGTCAGGCAAGGCGCGTTCAATAATCACGCTCATTGAGTACGTAAGGAAGCTTTCTTCCATAACGTTTTCAACGGTCAGTTTTTCAACCACACGCGAGTGTGTTTGTGGTACTTCAACAATTTCACCCTCTAGAAGGATTGGATTGTTACCATCGATGAAGGCGTTATCTTCAACTGGTTCGATTGGGGTTAGTTCATCTTCGTTCATAATTAAATGTCCAGGTCTGCGATATTAAGTGATTTCGCGCGGCTTTGGATAAAGCTCTTACGAAGATCTACTTGATCACCCATTAACTTTGTAAAAATTGCGTCGCTTTTTTCAGCATCCTGTACGTTTACTTGAATAAGTACACGGTTTTCAGGGTTCATGGTTGTGTCCCATAGTTGTTCAGCGTCCATCTCACCAAGACCCTTGTAACGTTGTAGTAATGTTACGCCGGCTTGTTTGTTTGCATCAGCTTCTGGGTCAATATTGACACCCTTAGCGCGTCGCTCTTCAGTCATATCTTTCAAAAGCTGGTCGCGCTCTTCGTCACTGTATGCGTAGGTCTTTTTAGTACCTTGGCGGAGCAAGAATAGCGGTGGTTTCGCAAGATAGACGTGTCCACCGTCAATAACTTCGCGCATATAACGGAATAAGAAGGTCAAAAGCAGCGTTGAAATGTGGCTACCATCGACATCGGCATCGGTCATGATGACAATACGGTGATAACGAAGGCCGTTGATGTCGAATTGGTCACCAATACCTACACCAAAGGCTTTAATCATGCTAACAATTTCGTTGTTGCCAAGCATGCGGTCAAGGCGCGCACGTTCAACGTTCAATACCTTACCACGAAGTGGCAAAATTGCTTGCGTACGGCTGTCGCGGCCAGATTTCGCTGAACCACCCGCTGAGTCACCCTCTACAATGTAGATTTCAGACTCTTTAGGGTCTTTACTTGAACAGTCAGCAAGCTTACCTGGAAGGCTCATGCCATCGAGTGCGCCCTTACGGATAACGTTATCGCGAGCTGCACGGGCTGCTTTACGAGCGCGGGCTGCAAGAAGTGCCTTACCGACAATCTTTTTCGCTACAGCTGGGTTTTCGTCTAGGTAGTACGAGAAGTACTCGTTCATTACTTGTTCAACGTAACGACGAACTTCCGGGTTACCAAGCTTGTTCTTTGTTTGACCTTCAAATTGAGGGTCAGGCATTTTTACCAAGATAATGGCAGTGAGGCCTTCACGGACATCGTCACCACTTAAGTTTTCTTCTTTTTCTTTCAAAAGGCTGGCTTTGCGTGCATATTCGTTAATAGTACGAGTCATTGCTGTACGGAAACCAACAAGGTGTGTACCACCGTCTGGTGTTAACACGTTGTTAGCGAACGGCTTTACTAACTCGACGTACGTTTCGTTATATTGAATAGCAACTTCCACCATAGTGTCTTCAACCATCTTCTCAACGTAGAAAATACTGTCAGTAACGACGTCTTTACCAATGTTGAGGTGCTTTACGTAGCTTTGGATACCACCTTCGAAGTAGAAGGATTGGCGCTCGTTCGTACGTTGGTCTTCAACTGATACAAATACACCTTTTGTAAGGTATGCCTGGTGTCGAAGATAATCGACAACCCATTTGTAATCAAAGGTGACAGTTTCTTTAAAGATAGTGTCGTCTGGATAGAAAGTAATAGTAGTACCGTTTTGACGGTCTGTTTTACCAACTTTTTTAAAGGGAACTTTTGTACCACCGCGTTCGAATTCGATACGGTAAAGCTGACCATTTTGGACCACCTCGGCAATCATAAGTGTTGAAAGTGCGTTTACTACACTTGAACCCACACCGTGAAGACCAGATGATACCTTGTAACCGCCACCACCGAACTTACCACCGGCGTGCAGCACGGTAAGCACTGTTTCTAATGTAGAAAGCCCAGTCTTAGGGTGCTTGTCTACTGGAATACCGCGACCGTTGTCGCCAATACGCATTCCACCATCGGCAAGTATCTCTACCGTAACTTTTGTGGCATAGCCAGCAATTGCCTCGTCGATAGAGTTATCTGCGATTTCTTTAATAAGATGGTGCACACCGTCAAAACCGGTGCTACCAATGTACATACCTGGACGCTTACGAACTGGTTCAAGACCCTCGAGTACCTGGATCTGAGAGCCATCATATGATTTGTCTATTTTTTGAGCCACTTTATTTACCTTTTCCCCTATTAGTAGGACTAACAACTATAATCGTCGTCCGCCCACCGGCCGTGCTATATGTGTCTATTATACAGAAAAAAACTTATTCACTCAAGCTACTTGCACTGAACATAATAGTTATGCTAATCTTTGTATCAAGAGGTTCTCTAATAACACAAAAAAATAAAAAATATGTTCAAAAAAATCGTTTCACAGCTCTCATTTAGTCCTGCCCTTGTGGGCCAGCTCAGTTTTTATGCCAAACGGCTTAAAAAAGAGCAAACAACCCGTAGATTAGGGCTCGTTTTCGTAGCCCTCGCGTTGGTTGTTCAAAGTTTAGTTGTATTCCAACCACCAGAACCAGCTAATGCTGCTAATGCGAGCGATATGATTCCAGGTGGCCTTGGACTTGGGTCCGCACGTTCATTCAATGCGTTCTTAGGCCCTTACGACCGCAACGAACGTAACCTTCAAGACATATATAACTACTTCGGCATTACTCGTGCAGAAATTATGGGCGCAAGCGCTAACTTCTCGAGCTTTACTGTTGGAAACAAAATCAGCTGGGGCTTTGAGAACCGTGCCGGCAGTACAACAGTAAGTATCACAAACGGCGCAGGAACACCTGTGACTACCCTTTATGGTCGTCCAATGAAAAACATTAACCCGGTTAATGCAAAAATCTACTCATATATAGGCTATTCACAAAAAGTCGGTTGGTTTGCAATTATGCAAGCATGTGGAAACTTGGTAACTGATATCTACCCAAGCGTACCACCTGCTCCAACGCCTCCACCAGCACCAACGCCTCCACCGGTCGTGCCACCAACACCGACACCGCCAACACCGGCCAAGCTTTCATACGTGAAATCATCTACGAACGTAACACAGGGTAATGTTGACGCTACAAAGACAACCGCTCGAGTAGACAACATCCTCAACTTCAAGCTTACGGCGAAAAACACCGGCGAAACAGCAACAACCATCGACTTCAACGATAACCTTGCTGACACACTCACCTTCTCGAAGCTTATCGATAAGGGTGGTGGTACCTTCAACGAATCAACCAAGATACTATCATGGTCACGAGTCCCTGTTGCCGCTGGCGCAACGGTTGTCAAAAGCTTCTCTGTACAGATGAACAGTAGCCTAGAAACAACAAAGTCTGACTGTAAGTTAGTAAATAGCTTTACCGACAGCACCGTTACCGTTCCAGTCGGTTGTACACTACCTCCTGCGAATATCGTACTGTCTAAAACTGCGAAGAATGTTTCACAAGGAAACATCGACGCTAGCTCATCTATTGCAAAAGAAAAAGATCAGATTGTGTTTACACTTACCGCTGAAAACAAGGGTGGCTCACCAAAAGAAATCACCTTTGAAGATATGATTGGTGACACACTTGAGTACTCAAAGCTTACCGATAACGGTGGTGGTACCTATAACGAAGCAACTCGTACGCTTTCATGGCCAACAATCAACCTAAAGGCCGGTGAAAAAGAAATCCGTACCTTCACTATCCAAATCTTGGCACAAATCCCTGCTACTCCAGCTGGAACAAGCGACCCAAGCTCGTACGACTGTAAGATTGAGAACGTATTTGGTAACGACGTGAACATTAACGTCACCTGCCCTCCTCCGAAAGTTATTGAACAAATTGTTCCAGAGCTCCCGCACACTGGACCACGTGAGAACATGCTATTCGCCGGTATTGTACTATCGATTGTCACCTTCTTCTACTTCCGTTCGAAACAACTATCAACAGAAGTTCGCCTCATCCGTCGCGACCTTAATGGAGGAACTATCTAATGGCTGAGCACTTAACTACACCAGAATCGTCACCAGAGAAGCAAGAACTCTCTCCAGAGCGCATTGAAGCTCAAAAGAATATCGAATCAGCGCTTGAAAAAAATGCTGAGAAATCGAAAATTGAAAACGGCGAACAAGCTGTTGAGAACGCTAAGATTGAAGCGCTTAAAGAAGCTATTAGCGTCGAAAAAGGCAGTGCAGAGAAGAAAAAGAAAGAAACCCCTGCCGCAGCACCTCGCCGTCACGGTGTTGTAAGCAAAAAAGAAGCAACCGTTAGCTACAAGAAGCATATGAAAAAGCTCCAAGAAGAGTTGCCTCCCGTGCAACGCGGCTTTAGTAAGCTCATCCACAACCCTGCTGTTGAAAAGACCAGCGAAGTTGTAGGAAGTACTGTCGCACGGCCTAACGCTATCTTAGCGGGTGCCGTGGTTGCCTTCTTCGCAGTGCTTATTGTGTACCTTACCGCTAAACACTTCGGCTACATACTTTCAGGCTTTGAAACTATCGGCGCGTTCATTGTAGGCTGGGTACTCGGTGTCTTATATGACTTCCTTCGAGTTATGATTACCGGCAAAAAAGCCTAGTCACCTACTCGCAAGCAAGCAAAAAAGGCAACTCTCGTTGCCTTTTTTAAATGCATCAAAAACTATCGAAGCTTAATGTGTACACCGTCGTCGTCTGCGTTTGCAGATGAGTCGCGTACGTGTAGCTTCTCTGGTTCAGAAGGAACTACAGGTTCAGGTGTTACAGGAGCTGCAGGTTGCGGTTGCACAACTTGAGGCGTCGGCTGAGGAACCGGTTGCGACGCTTGCTGTTGAGGTTGCCGTGGGGGTTGCTGTTGCGGCGGCCGCGGTGTCGTTGTTTGCGCAGGCGCTTGCAATGGAGCTTGCGTAGGTGCTGAAGCTTGTGCTGGCTTACTAGCAATCTCTTGGCGCTTCGCAAGCCACTCATCAAGGAATGATGGTGCAGCTGCTGGCCGTGGAGCAGGCGCTGGTTGGCCAGGTAAGGCCGCTGGAGCGCCTACAGGGTTCGCGCTTGCCGGAATACCATTATGAGGATTCGGACCGTTCTGGAAGGCTGCCATGCGTTGTTCTTGTGCTTTCTTTAAAGCTTCCATCTTTTCTTTCTTCGCAGCGTCCCCTGCGCCCATGCGTGCAAAGAAATCTTTCTCAACTTGAGCGCGCGGTTGGCCAAACTTTGTCGCCGATAACTTCTTAAGAGCATCCTTCAACTGAGGGTTCGGCTGACCAAGCGGTGGCAGAAGCGACATACTGAAGGCAGCTGACGGTACGTCGTGAATCATCACCGAAGCGATTGTTTGGTAGTTAGGCATACGGGTAAGATCTTCGGCGTCAAAGGTTGGTGAAAATTTCTTTACCAAGATTTCGGCGTCGGTAATACCGATACGACCACTAATAACTGTACCGATGTTACCGAGAATCGCTTCACGAATTTGCTCGGTAAGCTGGGTCATGAACTGGTTCGCCAAGATAAGGCTTAAGCGATACTTTCGTGCCTCAGACAGAATAGTCGCAAAACTCTCTGTCGCGAAGTTCTGGAACTCGTCTACGTAGAGGCTAAAGTCTTCACGTTCGTTTTCAGGAATATCGGCACGGCCCATGGCAGCGGCATTAAACTTCATCACGAAGATCATACCAAGTAGTTGTGAGTTTAATTCCCCTACTTTACCCTTTGAAAGGTTCACGAGAAGGATTTTCTTGCCATCCATAATCTCACGTAGGTTAAAGCCACTCTTTGTTTGGCCAATAATGTTACGCATCATGTCGTTTGCCAAAAAGGCACCGAACTTACTGGCAAACCAACCAAGCATCTCACCCTTTGCAGATTCACTCGTTTGCGCCATTTCCTTATTCCAGAAATCCAACACAGTCTGTGAGGTAAGGTGCTTAATTTTCTCATCAGCGAAGGCTTGGTCGATGAATACCTGTTGTACATCAAGGAATGATGAACCAGCTGGGTCAGCCATGACTGTCAGCGCAGCGTTACGGAACCAGCTTTCGAAGCGTGGACCAATAATACCAGTGTGACCTGGGTCATACAGCTTATAGAGCATGGCAATCGTTTCTTGAATCAAGAAGTCGCGCTGGTCTTGGTTATCGAACTCGAACAAGTTAAGGCCGATTGGCATTTCCATGTCGCCCGGGCTAAAGTACACCACGTCTTCAACGCGCTCTTTCGGTACCATGCCAAGTAATTCTTCAGCTGAGTCACCATGCGGGTCAATAAAGGCGAAGCCACGGCCATCAAGCATGTCTTGATAAGCAAGGTTTTCAAGTAGCTTTGACTTACCTGTACCAGTTTGCCCAATAATATAAGTATGACGACGGCGATCCTTTGGACCAAGACGAATTTCTTTCTTAACGCCACGGAACTCGTTGTACCCAAGCAAGAAACCTTCATCCATAATTTCAGTTGGACCATCAACCTGCTTTGTAGCCTGGCGCTGTACTTGTGAAGTTGGAATACTATTTTGGTCTGGCAGGTGGAAGATACTCGCAAGTTCTACCGTATTTAAGATGTTCTGGTTTACGCCTTGCGGGAAGAAACGGAAAATATAAGCGGTCACGAATTCTTCCATGTTCTTAGCAACGGCAAACTTAAAGCCATTGTTTGTAGGTGAATCAAATAATGAAAAAGCCGACACCACATTATTCATGAGTGCCTGTGAACGGCCAGCTGTGTTTGATGACGCCACAACGCGGATTAATGTTTCATAGCCTGGGTAGCGAGATTTGTTCTCGATAGCATCAACAATACCCTGTTCGGTTGAGCTGAGTTGCTTGTCTTCAACTTTTGTTTCGCCAACTTCAGGTGGTTTCCAAAGTGCTTCAATAATACCTTTGGCTTGGAAGCCAGCCTTCACGCCTTTATTTTTGCGAATGTTGTTCGCAATATCACCTGCAGCTTTAGCCCAACCCGGAAGCGCCGGACGAATAAGTAGCTGAATCCCGACGCCGTCGCCACGAACTGCACCAGACAGTGCGTTCAATAGCGCACGAGTTGCATCGCGCTTTGCTTCTTGGTAGGTCGCAATTGGATAGCCGAAGTCTTTCTTTAATGTAAACTCACCACCAATAGTGCCGCTCATGCGCCCAGCTGGGTTAAAAATGTTTCGTTCACTCACTTCTTCAAGCCGAGCCGCTGGGTACGCCGCAGCAACTGATTGCTTAATAACATCTACTAATGAAACTGGCGCAACAACGTAATAATGCACAAGGCCTTCGTGAGCGACAATCTCAAATGAAATGTGGCGTTGGCCATAGATTCGAGTTTTGAAACCTTTGGTCGCAGTGCTTGCGATAATATTGTACATAACTTGTGCCTGGCTAAGCACTTCTTCGGTAAGGTCACGTTCGTCGCGGCCGTTACCATCAAGGTCGGCACTCATTGGAGGAATGTGAATATACATTGGTACCATCTTCAAACCACGTTCGTAGTTTTTGGCTTCGCGAAGGACTTTACGGTATTGGCTGAAGGCAAAGGCACCTATACCAGCTAAAGCTAGTAGAACAACCAAAATCGTAATAATAAATATAAACACCTTCCCTCTTCCTCTTTCCTATCTCTCTATGTAACGTTCGTTGCTTATTCGCTGGCGCCGACCGTACGTCCGTAACGCTTTTGCAGGTAATCGCGTTGAAGCTCATTTACCTTTTGCGTTCGTGCGTGTGGGTCGTCTTTAGTGTGCAGTATGATTTCTTTTGCCTTGTCGACCCATTCTTTTTCAATAAGGTCTTCGTCGGCTGCTATGAGTGGCGAAGTAATTGCCGCGTTCTGCGCTAAATCATCTTGCGGAACTACTGGTGGCGGAACGGGCGGTACTGCAATTGGCGCTGCAAACGCAGCAGCATCTGCGGCACGTGCACCGGCTTCTGCATTCTGCTCATGGCGCTCTGGGCCTTTTTCGATACCCGACTCAAGTGGCGGCAATGATGGAATATGCTCACCCGGTAGTGATGGTGGCATTGGAAACTGTTCTGGACCCATTGGCGTTGGTTGAGAATTCTCGGGTTGCATAAGTGAAATTATAGCATGTTGAGAGAGTAAAAAGCATGAAACTCATGCTTTTTCTTACTAGCGAATTCGCCTGCTCACATACACACATGCCACTACTTCAAAGATAATAACTAAAACTAATTCATATACATCTATAGAACGAACTGATTGCAGTGCTATGAGCATCACTGGCGCAGCCGCTAACACCGTACTGAAGTAATACGCCCGCCGAAATGTCATAGCAGTAATTGGTTTTTTGACCGTCATACCCGTACTGATCGAGGCAATAAGGTGGGAAATTCCAAATAAAAAAAAGCTTATCAAACCAATGAAGGTGAGATAAGCAGTTATAAATATCACAAGAAGACCGAAAGGGCCTGCTGATGCTGGCGTTGTAAAGGTCAACATAGCACTGAGCAAGATAAGGCTTGCTAAAGATAGAGTGGCAATAATTCGAGGTAACATCCCTGTTACTATATATTAAACCGCTCAAGTTTAAAATATGGAGTCTGAGCGGAACGCCTTAATGTTCAGGTAACAGCAAACGCCGCAAAATATAAATATGAGCGTGTGTACCGGTGAACAGCGAACCGCTGCAGACAATCTGACCGCTCCAGGTAAAAACCCGGGGCATTCTATACTCGTAGTCTATGTTCCACTAGTTGCATCAAGATTTGTCGCTGCTTTAAACATTGAATGTAAAAACAAGGATTTTCTTGATGCAACCAGGTACTGATAAACAAACGCCTTAGGCGGAGTAATGGTCGGTAGCGAGCTGGTATCTTAATAAAGATTAAGTAAAACTATAAATAGTTTCACAAGTGTGCGTACCCAAAAACAGGTAATAAATCTTTAAAGACTCCAACAAGATGCCGACCAAGTTTTCCGTCAAAGCAACTGGTCAATTTTCTTCTTATGCCGAATTGTTAAAGGTGCGATACTGCGACTGCCCTGAATCTCATAGATTGCCCTGCGCTTTTTATGAACTGCCCTGAATTGCTTTTTTGAAATGTTTTTGTGTTTCTTGAAGCTTGTATTCAGATTAGCATAAGCTTCGCTATTGGTCAATACTCTTATGCCTACTTTCTGTTGTAAATAGGTGTATTGCTTATTACAACTTGGGTATTTAAGGTGTTATATAAGGTATGTTGATATATTTACAATGTTGTTAATATTATACATATTGATTGTGTATAGCGAAATGAAGGCAATTACTGTCCCCTATTTAATTAGGTTTATGCCATTAGGCACAGTGCGTTAGCGGCAACCCGTACCACGTCTTAACAAGCTTGATCTGCGACAGTTAGTTTAATAGACAGCAAGGCATTTGTGTCTTAAAACCATTCGGCCTATATATGTATGGACTGCGCCTAAATGATACCTGCGCCACTCACCTGCGGTTTGCGTCGTATAGCCGAAATAGAATCAAACCTAATTTTGGGTGTCTATACGAAATATCGCATATGTCGCATTAAAAAGCTTTTAAATGAATCTTCTATATTTTTCTATATACGGAGCGCCGACTCTTCGAATGTTTATTTTGTAATAATTGTTCATGTTGATGTTTGGTTGGTTCATATTTTGTAACAAGCCAATAATGCATTTATACATACAGACCTACGATTTTTCACAAACATATATACAATTTTGAGTTTATTATTCAATATACGAAAGTAGAAATAGCTTATAAAGTTCTTATACATAGCGCCAATTTATCATCAAATTGTGTTCAAAGCCCTACCTAGACACTAGGCGTAGTGGTGTAGCCTAGTAAAGCCCTTACGGTATTAAACAAGTCATTCAACAGCTATCCACAGGTCTAAATTATGTAGTCTTTTTTACCTAAAAAATCTTTATAAAGTTGTTGACATAAGCGCTTTTCCATCATATTATGGGGGTAGTCCTGAATAAATAAATTATACACGGACCAAAAATAAAAATTACCGCAAAACTCCACAAAAACGAACGTTCCTCGCAGGCGTTCGTTTTTATTTACCCTGAATTTATATACATTTTACCCATTGAATACAAAAAACTGCCCCATTAGGCAGAAATAATATTAAGTTGTTGGAGGGTGAAACGAATGATTGTGTAGCGCATGTAGCGCGCAGTCATTCGTCCACCCTCCTGGTGAATCTGTTCTTACCGCTTGGTGATGCTCACCGTTCCTTCGGGCATCTCGACGATGTCGTAGTCCTGGGGATCCAGGTAGGTCAGCACTTCCTCGATGCCACCCCGGGTCCACGTCGGAATCTGGGGCTGGTTCGTGGGAAACACGCGCTGCGGGGTGAAAAACACACCTTCAGACGTTTCGATCTTGGTAGTGCCACCGTCGCGGTATCGGTACAGGGCAAGAATCGCCTTCTCCTCCATCTGAGCACCGATGCCGGTGTACAGCTTGAAGGACTCGTAGTTCGTGGCGTGCGTGTCGTAGCTGACGTACAGCAGGTCACCGTCGTCGAACTGACACAAGGTGTCGGCTACGCGAGTGGACGGGCGGTCGGTCATGGTGCCTTCTTCCATCTTGAGCATTATTCCTCCTGGAATAGTCGTAGGGGTTTGAACAGATTGGGAATGAAATGTGCGTCGGAATACAAACGACTCAACGAATTTAATATCATATTATAACATTTGTAGTCTTCTGTCAATAACGCACCCCTATTGAGCTGTCTTTGAAAATAAAAAAACTCCCAGCAAAGGAAGTCTTTTTAATAAATACATGGTGGAGCTGCCGGGTACCGCCCCCGGGTCCAAAAGGTAACCTACTATTCGTCTACAAGCATAGCCTTACCTAAAGGTTAAAGACTCTCTCTTCATGAAGGTCCGGCGAAAAAGAAGAGGTCGTCCCGCTGTAAAATTTTTCAACCTAAGGCAGCTGCCCCAAAGGAAGATAAGAAGCGAGTAATAACACCGTCACCCTTACGCGTCATTAAGGTGAATCGATGGCAAGGGGTATTAAGCCCGAGCTGACGCGAAAGCAGGAGTTGAGAACATTTGTACGAATTCACGTCCAAATGTATCAGCAGTAGCTACAGTTCGCTTAGCAATAGTGTTTGCAATTACAATAAGCGCCTTACGGGCGCAAATCAGCTTGCGGAATAATATGTTAAAGTCCTTCTGTCGAAGCTATGTCAGCCCCATGTAAGTGTTCATTTTACCATAAAAGTTCATGATTTTCTACTGGTTGCCTCTGTAAACTAGACACATGGTAGCAGTTGTTAAGTCGGTAGCGTTGACGGGTTTCGAGGGTTCGCTTATTGAAGTTGAAACCGATTCTAAAGCTGGTTTACCTGGTATGCAGATTGTCGGCATGGGCAATAAGGCGATTGATGAAGCCCGCGAACGGGTGCGAAGCGCTATATCTAACTCTTTACTCGACTTCCCTGCCCGCAAGTTAGTTGTTAACCTGGCACCTGCCGAGCTTCCTAAGGACGGAACCCAGTTCGATGTTCCGGTTGCGCTTAGTATTCTCGTCGCCTCTGGGGCGCTTAAGCAGTCTGAGATCGATTCCGCTGTGTTTGCCGGCGAACTAGCCCTGGACGGTCGCCTCAGGCCTATTAGGGGTGCCATTGTGGTGGCCGAAGCTGCCCGACATTCCGGTGCGACCCAAGTGTATCTTCCGCCACAAAATGCAATGCAAGCAAGTTTAGTTGAGGGAATTGAAGTATATGGCGTTGTTGATTTGCGGAGTTTGTACCTACATTTAAAGAGCGAGATGCGACTAGAGCCTACACCCTCCCCTGTTCTGCCAGCCACTTCCCCACTCGAGTTAGTTACGTTGGATGACATAAAAGATCACGTACAAGCCAAGCGTGCCTTAGCTATAGCGGTAGCAGGGCGCCACAACATACTTCTAACTGGACCGCCCGGTGCCGGGAAGACAATGCTCGCAAAGGCGCTAGCCTCTTTGCTCCCCTCATTAACGAGCGAGGAAACGTTGGAAGTTACAAAGCTTCATAGCCTTGTAACTGGTATTGACGGGACTGTGCATACCAATCCGCCGTTTCGCACGCCCCACCACACCGCAACGTTGACTTCAATTATTGGCGGTGGTGGCAAACCGCGCCCTGGCGAGATTAGCCTAGCGCATAAAGGTGTATTGTTCTTAGATGAAATACCCGAGTATCCACGTGCCACGTTAGAAGCCTTACGCCAGCCACTGGAAGATCGGATCATTTCTATATCGCGCCATTATGGTCGCATCGTCTACCCTGCCGATTTCATTTTAGTGGCTACAATGAACCCTTGCCCGTGCGGATATCTAGGCGATTCAGCCGTACAATGCCGTTGTTCGGGAGCGCAAATTGCTAACTATCAAAAGAAAATATCCGGCCCATTGCTGGACCGTATCGATTTAATCGTATCAATTTCTAAGACAGATGCTGAGCACATTTTTAGTCCAAATTCGTTGCAAGAAAATCAACAGCTAACAGTTATAAAATTGATAAAAGACGCAAGATGTGTTCAAAAAGAAAGGTACAAACGTAGCTCAATATACAACTCTTATGCATCGCTTTCGACTATAAAATCGCTATTTAAGGTCAGTTCAAAGGCCGAAGACATAATTACAACGGCCTCAAAAAGGCTTAACTTAACGAACCGAAGTAGCTTGAAAGTATTGCGAGTGGCGCGAACGATTGCTGACTTGGAAAAGAGTGTAGAGATTGAGCCGAGGCATGTGGCGGAGGCGTTGCAGTTTCGTGGAAGCACGCATTAGGATCTGACTCGTTCCCCACCCCTTGCGTCCCCTTCTAATATTTGCTATAATAGCGCCTGAGTAACTGCTCAAAAATAGCTAGGTCATTTAATGACTCGGCAATTCACATCAACGGTACCCCTTGGGGTTATAAAAGGAGAGTAAAATCGCAAACCAGTCAACTCGTATCAACGAGCAAATCAGAGCTTCTGAATTGCGCGTTATCGGAGAATCAGGTGAACAACTTGGCATCCTCAGTCGTGCAGACGCACTGAAAGCTGCAGAAGAAGCCGGACTAGACTTGGTAGAGATTTCTCCAAATGCCGATCCTCCGGTTGCTAAAATCGTCGATTGGGGCAAATTTCAGTATCAAAAAATGAAAGAAGCCCAAAAGAATCGTCGTAGCAACAAGGCAAGCGAACTCAAACAAATGCGTTTCGGTTTGAAAATTGGCAAGGGCGACCTTGACATCAAACTGCGCAAAGTACGTGAGTTCCTCGCTGAAGGACACAAAGTGCGTATTCAAATTTTCTACCGGGGTCGCGAGATGGCTCACAAGGAACTTGGAAACGTTATGATGGAACGAATTGGCGAATTACTAGAAGACACAGCCGTGTTTGAGCATACGCCACAAATGGCGGGGCGCAATTTAAGCGTCGTAATAAGGAGTAAATAATAATGCCAAAGATGAAGACACACAAGAGTACCGCAAAGCGGATCAAGATTACCAGCACTGGTAAGATTCTTCGCCGCCGTGCTTTTGGCGCTCACCTTCTTGCTAAGAAAAGCAAAAGTCGTAAGCGTGCAATCAACACACCAGCACTAGTAAGTGGTGGACAAGCTAAAAACATTAAACGAGCGTTAGGAATCTAATATGCGAGTAAAACGAAGCGTCACGGCTCGAAACCGTCACAAAAAGATCTTGAAACAAGCTAAAGGTATGCAACATGCACGTACCCGTAGTTACCGTCTTGCTAAGCAAGCTGTAACTCGCGCACTGCAATACGCATACCGCGACCGACGTAACCGTCGCCGCGACCTCCGTGGTCTTTGGATCACTCGTATCAACGCAGCTGTACGTCTTGAAGGTACTACTTACGGACGATTCATTGCTGCCCTCAAAGCTAGCAACATCGACCTAGACCGCAAAGTTCTTTCTGAACTAGCAGTCAGCGAACCAGCAGCCTTCACCGCTGTTGTAAACGCAACTAAGTAATTCTCCTTTAAATTACGACGCAATTGCAAATCTTGAAATAACCCTTCATTGTGAGGGGTTATTTTTTTATAGCATAGACAGGACAAGCATCGCAGAACGGAGAGAACGCGCGACGTGCGTTCCTTTAGAATGAACTTGAACATGAAAATGCCCCGCAGGGTCAGCTACTAAGTTAACCCTGCGGGGCACAATACTTCCAAATCAGATTCTAAAGGAACGCCCATGGGGGCGTCCTCTCCGTTCTGCTAGTATCTTCTCGTTGTCAGAAAACCCAGCTACGCGGAGCGCCAAACAAAAATCCCCTCTTACGAGGGGATTTTTGTTTGGCAGCCAGCCGATAAGCCGGGTTTTGTCGTGGACGACCATCTATCTAGACATATTATTGCTAATACATTCAAGCGGGTATCGACCGGCGAACGGATCGCTCTTCTACTACCGATCTCCTTGCAGCCGACAGGGTTTACCTTCTCCATATGTCACCATATGACGCTGTGAGCTCTTACCTCACTCATTTCACCCTTACCTATTGCTAGGCGGTCTCGTTTCTGTGGCACTTTCCCTAGGGTTTCCCCCGGTTGCCGTTAGCAACTGTCGTATCCTGCGCTGCCCGGACTTTCCTCTTGTTTTTAAGGCAAGCGGTCGTCTAGCTGACTACCTTTATATAGTATACCTTAACTTTTACGAGGTTAAGCCGATTTCTCTCTCGCATGTGCATCCAGTGTTTTATTTACCATGCCATCTGCTAATTGATTAAACTGGCGTGGTACATGCGTAAAGGTAACGCGGTCAAATTTCGTCATGAGCAAACGAATGCGTTCGTGAATAGGCCACAGTTCCCTATTCTTAATTTTGTAGTAACCCTTCATTTGATTTACTACCATCATACTGTCTACTTTAAAGTCGACTTTTCTAAAGCCAAGCTTCTCGGCTTCTTCGAGCCCAAGGCGAACGCCTTGATATTCGGCCTGGTTATTGGTAGTAATTCCTAAGTATTCCCCGCCTTCAGCAATGACTTCCTGGCGGTTATTAAGCACAATAAAGCCGGCGGCAGATGGACCCGGATTACCCCTCGAACCACCATCAGAGAAAATAGTAACTGAATCAGACGGTGTATTTTTATCATCGTTATTCTTTACCGTTGCCAATGTCTTATCTGTTAATTGTTCTTGTTGTATAATTCCCAACAAAAGTTGTGTTAAATCGGTAAGCTCAGATTGTTGTACACTCGACATCGAATGCCATTTATACTTACTATAATTCCCGCTTAATTTCATTGGATGACGTTGCGGCGTTAAGGTTACCAGATATACAATAACGCCATATTGAATGGCGCGATCGTCATGGTCGATGTACGTTACGGCATCAAATAGTTGGGCAGATTGAATGTGCAAACCGGCATCATCATGTAAGTAGCGACGCAGCGCATCTTCAGGTTGTTCGCCATACGCGAGCTTTCCACCAGGTAATTCATACTTACCCAGAATAGTATCACGGCCATTACTACGGCGTAGCAATAACGCCTTACCGTCTTCATTGATCATTGCTCGTACAGATAGTCGTTGTTGCATGGGTGTTTGTTTATCCCTTTTATACTTGAATTATAGCATATGGTATTTTTTGGCAACATAAAACCAGACTGACTGCCTGAATGCTGATGATATTCCCCGCGTAAATGCAAGGTGGATGGCCGCAAAGTAACTCCACAGAGTTAAATAATTAGGTCTTCCTCATCTATGATATCGGAAAATCATGTACACCCAGGTGTCTTGTCTGGTACTACTAATTATATCACCCAAATCTGAGAGAATTCTTACTTATAGCACTATTAGATACGGAAAATTGATGTGAAAATTTCAATGAAGAAGCCACTCGCCGCACTCATGTACGCATATAACAGAGGGCTGGCAATCAATATAAGGGCGAAGACAATAAATATGCCGTATTGTTCGAGGAAACGCATAGCAACTCGGACAGGCTCAGGGGCGATGGCATAGAGAACGCGAGAGCCGTCCAACGGTGGAATCGGAATGATATTGAACAGGAAGAACCCGAGGTTTACATTAATGAAGGTTGTCAGGGCAAAGCCAAGCGGGTCGCCGTATGACGGTGTACCCGTAAGTACCCATACTCCAAAACCAATAAACGCCAATAGCAGGTTTGTTAACGGACCACCGAGGGCTACGAGCGCCGCACCCCAATCACCCCATCGTACTTGGTCAGGACGGAACGGTACCGGCTTAGCACCACCAAAGATTGGTGCGCCAGGAATTAAGAATAGAATAATCGGCAACAGGATAGTTAAGAAGGGGTCAATGTGCTTTAAGGGGTTAAGCGTTAAGCGACCCTCCCTTTTTGCAGTGTCATCACCTAACCAGTAGCTTACGAAAGCGTGCATCGCTTCGTGAAGTGTCATTGATAGCAAAATAATCACTAAAACGATGACAATTTGAATAATATTGATGTCCATTACTCTATTTTACCACTTGCTACGGTCGTTATTTCGGATAGTCTTGCGTTTATGCTTCGGCGCCCAACCCTTACGACGCTCTTCTGGGCGTGGTTGGCGACGAGGTTTACCAAGGTTATATATGAAATCATCACCAAAGTAGGCTTCAAGCTTCGAAAGGTTAATAACCCGTAGTTTGTCTGAACCCTTTAGCTGGTCGAGTGACACAATACCATCAGCACGGGCACGTAATTCTTGTATGACGCGTTCTTCGGTTACCATCGGTACTCGTTTGTGGAATCGCTCCAGGTCACGGTGCTGTTTCTCAAGCTGACCATACGCCCAGCGGGCATATTCGCGAGCAAAAAGCTTACGATTTTCGTCGGAATCTTCTAAACGAGGTACACTGGCACCTTCCAGAACTCGCTTGCCAAAGCGCACTTGTTGGCGATCCACAATACTCCCAACACGCGGGTCGTACAATGTTCGGCCGCGTTTACTGACGAACAAGTGTGGTGAAATTTCCAACAGTAGGTCTGTATTTACGACTGTTACCCCTGTTACGAGGTGAAGTGTTTCAAGGCCGCCACTACGGAGTGGTACCTGCAAGTCGAACGGCGTACCGCTAATTAGCGTAGGGTTTTTAACAACGGTGCTACTCGACAGTTCACGTTGTTGTCCACTAAAGATATGTTCAACAGTACCATTTTCATCAACCGCACTCCATAACTGGTCAATTTCGCCAGCCGTGATACAGCGAATCAATGGAGCTTCTTCGAGCGCATCAATGGCGACAAGTGGAATATCATTTAAGGCTAAATCGCGGTTCAATCGCTCAATCACCTCTTCTGCTTTGTCGACATTCTTACTAATAATGCCTAATTCTTCGTATTGGTCTTCAGCAATGTTTGGAAGCGCTAAGTACACGTCGTATTGGGCTAATAGGTCAGATTTAAACTGTTTGGTATATTTTCGCCAGCCAGTGAAACGCGTGCCGCCCTTCACAATACCGCCAATTTCTTGAATAGCGATAATAGCAGCTAACTTTGCTTGAATTTCTTTAGAGAAGCTTTTTGCCTCTACTAACATACGTCCATAGTTCGATTCCACCGGGAACTGTTCCATTTGACGGCCAATATCGGTTACTTCGCCGGCAGCCGTAAGTGCACCAAGGGCTACCAATGTCTTTTTAGCCCGTTGAATAGCCCGTTTGCTTGGGTCATGGTAAAAGTCGAGCGTTTCAATGTCGATACCAACGTTCGCAAGACGTAATGTCAGCCGGTCGATGTGCTTGCGCATGATTTCAGGGATAGCATACGGTGGTCGATCTTTAAAATCTTGGCATGGCATGGTGTCATATTGTGCCAAAATATACTCACCAGGGCGAGTACGGCCAGCACGGCCCGCACGTTGCAGGCTATCTGCCTGAGATATTTGAGCGATAAATAGCCCCTCAACACCGCTCCGCACTTCGCTTTGGCGCTCTAGGCCGCTGTCGATAACAACATCAATATCATCAATCGTGACACTCGTTTGTGCAATATTGGTTGCCAGGATAATTTTACCCTTGGGGTAGTTTAAGAAAGCCTTTTGCTGATCTTCAGCTTCGAGCTGACTATGCAACGGAATAACTGCTACACCTGCGGCAGTTGCCTTCTTCTCAATTGCTTCCATGACGTTTTGAATTTCAGCTTTACCAGGCAGGAAGGTCAGCACGTTCTTACCACGGTGTTCGATTTGCGCGAAAATCTCAGCAAGTACGTCTTTACCGCGGCGCTTGGTAACTTCGAAGTAACGGCCAGGAATATCGATAATGGCTTCTGTACCAAAGAAACGAGCCAGCGACTCCGTTTCAATAGTCGCGCTCATTACTACAACCTTAAAGTGAGGGTCTTCCTCGCAACGCTTTTTCGCCCACGCAACCAGCACTTCCATGTTTTCATTCCATTCATGGACTTCATCCAGCACAAGCACTTGCCGTTCGGTAATACCTGAACCGGTAATTTCACGAACTAGCTGTAAGCCGTCAGTACAGTATAAAATCTTCGTATCACCACTGTCGTCGCGTTCGTGTGCAGTACGGTAGCCAATAATTTCGCTCGCATCTTCGGTATTACGAAGTGACCATTCTTCACGAACCCGTTGCGCGAGGTTGCGCGCCGCAAGAATACGCGGTTGTGTTACGACTACCCTGTTGTAACCATGCTCAGCAAGGTATTGGGGAATTTGAGTACTCTTACCAGCGCCGGTTTCTGCGGTGATAATGGTTACCTGATTGCTATCAACAGCGTCCAATATCTCTTGAAAGTAGTTGCGGACAGGTAGCTCGTTAAATTTTTCTATTTTTGTTGTCATTACTTATATTGTAACAGTTTACACACTGGGGCGAAAACTCCACTTAAACGAAATTGATATTACATCGATAAAATGGTATAGTACCACTGTTAACTCCGCACATTCACTCTATTAGAACGGAATCGTCATGGTAGCTAGCAAAGTGCTCCAACCGCCCAAGGTTGAGGACGGCTATGTTTCACAAGAATCCATCCAAGAATTCTTCTCGCAACTTTACGACACTCCACCCCAACTTCAGCGCCACTTGGACAACGTCTACAGCCGACTGCTCAGTGCCACTTGGTACGGAACGCTCGCGTTGGGAGTTCGTTGCCAAAAGTGTCACAAGAACATGAAGGCAGCATCGTGCCTCCACCGAAATTCGGTTCTTGGACACTGGGGCAAAGAAGAACGTCGGCACATGGAAATCTCGGTTTCTGACCTTCGTGAGCTTTCACTTGATCAATTCAAGATTGGAACGAAGCACACGGGGGCGGCTGCGTACGAGGATTTCGAACTTCTACGTAGCTATCTGTAACGGAGTAACTGTGGCCCTAGGGCCTCTGCCGATGACATACTATCGGCACTCCCCCTTAGCGCTGATAATGCTTATCAGAATTAAGGGGGCCGACACCTTGACTATTAGGGTTAAAACAGGTAAAATGTATATCAGTGTCCCGACAATTTTATATTTAGGGAAGATGAATAATCTAGGAACGAAGGAAATAAATTATGGTAGCACGATGCGAACTCACCGGTAAAGGCAAGCAATTTGGCAACAACGTTAGCTTCTCTTTGCGTCGCACAAATCGCGTATTCAAACCAAACCTACAAAAAAAGACTTTCATGTTTGAAGGCCAAAAAGTAACTATGGTTCTTAGTACAGATGCGATTCGTACGCTTAAGAAGAAGGGCATTCTCCCTAAAAAGGGTGAATTCGTAGCAGCCTAACTGCTTCATTGCTTAAAAAAACCGCTCGTTATGAGCGGTTTTTTGTTTGGCTAAAGTAATCCAACAGTAAAGCAATAATCGAGTGCTTCTTTGTAGAATGGACGATTTTTAAATTTCTCGGTAAGACTTTCGGGTGTTGTCCACTCATACGTAGAGTGTTCCCAGCTAATTTTCACTTCTGGTGTGTGATCCAAGTAAACAAAGTACAAAAACCTACTGATAGATGCTTTCTTCGGTTCGAAGAATACAGTTTTTGTGTATGCGAGTTCAAATTGCTCTAGGCTAATATCAATCCCCGCCTCTTCAAACAACTCTCTCTTGATACCATCAAGTTCAGTTTCACCCGGCTCAACCGCCCCGCCCGGCAAATCTGGCTTAAGAGACCTATCTGGGCGAGCTTTCCATTCACTCGCAGTAAGTACCAACACTTCACCTTTTTCGTTAAAAACGAGAACGCCAGTACCAGATTCGGTAGCTATCTTATGCATAGAACCTTAGCTTCCGCTGCTTCCGTACCCGCCCATGCCACGCTCGGTTTCATCAAGCTCTTCAACTTCATTCCACGCTGCCACTTCGTACCTGGCTACTACCATTTGTGCAATGCGCATACCAGGTTCGATAGTAAAGGCCTCTTGGCCGAGGTTAATAACTAACACGCCCAGTTCACCACGGTAATCTGCATCAACCGTACCGATGCCGTTCACCATAGTAATGCCGTGTTTAATACTCATGCCACTTCGGGCACGGATTTGTACTTCGTAACCAATAGGAATTGCCATGCTAAGCCCGGTTGGAATCATGCGACGCTCCAGAGGTTGAAGTGTCATTGGGGCGTCAATACTAGCATGGATGTCGGCGCCTGCAGCACCGGCAGTCTGGTATTCCGGCAGTACAGCATCAGGTCGTAATTTTACGATATCAATTTTCATATAGAAAACCCTTCTTAGCTTCGTGCAAGTTTGTAAATTGTAAGTGCTTCAGGCAATACTGCTGATGTCTTCAATTTAAGCTTTGGAGCTTCTTCAACAATGCCACCGAGTTCTTTCGCGAATGTTTCGAAGTCATCTTGAGCTACTTCGTATTTAATACCAGAATCTGCGTAGTGGATTGGCACAACGATTTTTGGATCGATCAAGCGAGCAACTGTTGCTGCGCCGGTTGCGTCGAGTGTGTAGCCGTTTCCGCCAACTGGAATGATAAGTACGTCGATAACACCAATATCTTCAAGTTGTACTTCGCTGAGCTTTTCGTAGATGTTACCAATAAGAGCAACGCGAATTTCGCCAGCTTCGATACGGTAGATTGTTGAAGCTTTGCCGTCAGCGTCGAGGTGACGTTGCGCAGCGATTCCACGAATATCAAAATCGGCGATGCCGTATTCGCCCGGACCCTCAATAACAAGGCGAGCTGTATCTGCGTTAAGCGCGAAACGAGCTTCTGTAGACAATTCAATAGAATCTTTAACGTTGGCGTCTTTTAAACCAACCAATGATAGCTTAGGGTCGGTAACAATTGTTCCCTTTTTGGTCGAAATGACCACGGTATTAGCACCTTTATATTCAACTTCAAACATAATTTCTCCTTATTTCTCGTTCAGAATGTTATCTTTATCTACGGCCACACTGTGTTTAGTCGCGAGAACTTCAGTAATAAATTTATCACGAACGCTCAAACGGTAATAGAACTCGTCATATGGTAACACGGTATAGTTCAGTTCGCGAGCCTCGAGCTTCTCTATCATAGCGATAGCGGCCTTCACTTTAGCGAGTGACACATTACCAACCAAGATAACGTCGATTGAGGCAGTCGAGCCTTTAACTAGTACACCGGCGAAGATAGCGAGGCGAAGTGACGGAATCGCTTCAATAATATCGACTTCGTTCTGGTTTACGCTCGCCTTCTGCTCTGCAGACTTTTCTTCAGAGCCCATAGACTCACCGGCGAAAATAGCGCGCAGCGGTTTATAGAACTCGTAGCGTTGGTTCGCTTGGTAGTACAGCTTGTTGTCGCCAGTATCGCTGGTAATAATACCAACCTCCAGCATATTAGACAGCTCACGACGCACTGAGTTAATTTGTTCGTCGATTAAACGAGTGATCTCGCGGACATAGAAAGACTGACCAGGATGGTTCATAAATAGATGCAGGAGCTTAACTCTTGTCTTCGAACCGAACAACTTATCTATCATATCCCCTATTTCCTTGTTCACTTTTGATGTTCGTATAATACCATATTTACTCGGGTAAAAGCCACCTGAGTACCTTATTTCTTCTGACGGCTTCGCTCCGGGTTTTGATGGGGTCTCTACGCCCATCAAAGCCTCGGGCTGCAGATGTCGTTCAGAAATAGGTACTCAGGTTAGCTTTTCAGCGCAGCATTTATGTATTCTCGGGCTTCATCTATAGTTAACCATTTGATATATGGGTTACGTTTGAGGTAAGTTATTTGTCGTTTCGCAAGTCGCCAGTCGGCTGTAATATTTTTTTGCTTCAACTCATCCAAAGTCAGCTTTCCGTCCAAATATTGCTTTACTAATTTGTAAATATTTCCAGTCATTGCTTCACTATCCCAGCCGTAGGTTTCGCCCAATTTTATGGCTTCTTCGAGCATTCCATTTTCGAACAGTTGTTCGGCTCGAGCTGCAATTCGACGTCTTAGTTCAGTACGTTCTGTTGTAATTCCTACCAGGATAACGTTGTCAATAGGACTACGTAACCTCTTATTGTTAATGCTTTCCTGTTCAATTGCTCGAATGACGTAGCGACGATTATTTTCGTTCTCAGGTAAAGTAACGTTGTTGTTAGCACAATACAATTTTAAATCCTCGAGTGATAGCGCTTCAAGCTGTTTTCGCAGTTCTGGCCGAGGTTGACCAAATTCGTAGTCGAAAATCACCCCATCTACATACAGTCCTGTACCCCCTACTATGAACGGTACATGACCTCTTTCGCGCACTTGTTGGGTCTTTAACAACGCGTATTTTTTGAAGTCAGCGGCTGTAAATACTTCACCAGGCTCGATCAAATCAAGGCCCCAATGTGGCACAGTCGCTTGGTCTTCAAGGCTTGGCTTTGCAGTACCTATGTCCATGTGTTTATACACTGTGCGTGAGTCTGCACAAATAATTTCACCGTTCAATGCTTTAGCAAGTTCAATTGCTACGTTTGATTTTCCGCTTGCTGTAGGACCTACAATAACAACTAACGGCGCGTCTATTAATCTAGTTGCCTGTTGTGAAGAATAAACGCCTTTTTCTATAGGGGTCGCCATCGTATCTCCTTAAAATTATCGAGTACAAAATTTGTACAGGTGTGCCCTTCAGCCTCTAAGTGTATCTGTTGGACCTCTCGGCCACCAGGGTATCCAGCTGCTAATCCACCAAAACGATTAACTAACCTGTGCCAAGGCAAGGCGTCATCTCCGTAGTGTGCCATACCACCAACAATACGGGCGGCGTATGGGTGGCCAGCTAACGCTGCGAGGTCGCCGTAGGTAGTAACCTGGCCAGCTGGCACCTGCGCAATCAGCTGTTCAACCTTGCTTCTGAATTCGCTATTTATCATAGAAGTATTCCTCTACTGCAGCCCAATCTTTCACGCGAACAACTTCACTTGGCAACACATCGACTTGGTTCCATTTATACTCACCGAACAATAGAGCTTTGCGGCCGCTCAGCGCTACGCCCTCACAATGTTTAAACTGGTCGTCAATCAAATAATCTGCACCTACTTCAGCCAATACATCAGCCTTCGTAACACTGAGTCCGTCAAGAGTAATGCCTTTATCCCAAATACCTGCATAATGTATCATTTCGTCGCTAAACAAGCCTTCGTAATGTTGATGGATCCAAGCGAACGTATCGTCACGAGTATGCGATCGACGTGATGTCACAATGCATAAATCGTAATCTTTACTAAGTCGCTTCAATACAGGCAATGCTGCTTCAGAATGATTATATTCTTTAAAAATAGCTGCCTCGTGCAATGTAGCGCCCCGACGCTCAGCTTCGGCTAGGTCAACATTCCAAAGTTCCATCCAATGTTCTTGGTAGTCTTCTGTTTGAAGCGTCGTTCCCCAAGTATTATTACTAAACGCAATAAAACCTGCAGCGTTATCTGCAAGTACGTCGTCAATATCAATCGCAATTTTTTGCCGAGTTTTAGGCACCAGAGAGTTCATCAATCGCACTCCTTACTTCGTTCCAATCGCGGCAACGTTTTACGCCAACCAAATAGTCAGGAATTTCCTGGTTCCATGGGTAATCACCAAACAGCAGTAGGCCCTCCATAGGTACTCCGTGTTTAAAAGCATCCACAAGGTTACGGACACTGTCGTCAACCAGCACGGTAGCTCCTATGCGCTCACACACCTCACCTTTCGATCCAGTCCAGCCTACGAAATCGAATGAAGTAAACAAACCAGGCAGGTCGCGGTTAATCATGGTCTGTGTTAACTCAAGTTCTTCGGGCCGACGGGCTGTTACTAAGTGCAGCGAATGGTTGCCAGAAAGCTCGTTGATTACGTCTACTTCTTCTTGAGATGGGGCAAGGTTAAAATACTCTTCAGTCTTTGTCAGTTCACCAAGGCGCTGGAACTGAACATCCCTACTTACACCCCAAACTTCTTCGCCATCGATATGCGAAGTCGCAATATTGACAGCAGTGCCATACACCGCGTTATAAGCCTCAACAAAGTACGGCGTTGTCGCCATTAGCACATCGTCACAATCAATCGCAATAACCAGGTTGCGCATTAGAGTGCCTTTAAATATTCACCCAGGTTATCAAGTGAAACTTTTTCTTCACCTTGTTGAGTACGCACGCTTACTTGGCGATCGTCTTTATCTTGTTGGCCAACAATAAGTTGCATAGGAATTTTGCCCTTAGCAGCTTCACGAATTTTCTTGCCGAGTGATTCATTGCGGTCATCAACAGTAAAACGAATCTCGTTATAGCGAACAGGCTTCATGAGTACAGTGTCGTTCAGTACAGCTTTAATCTCATCCACATAATCCAAAACGGTGTCATTAATTGTAAGGATACGAAGTTGCTCTGGAGCTGCCCAGAATGGGAACCAACCAGCAGTGTGTTCAATGAATACGCTTAAGAAGCGTTCGATAGAACCAAGCAGTGCACAGTGAATCATGACTGGTTGCGCAGCGTTACCTTCGGCGTCAGTGTAGGTTAAACCGAAACGCTCAGGTTGCACAAAGTCCAGCTGTACAGTAGCAACTTGGTGTTCGCGGCCAATAGCATCGGTTGCCATGAAGTCGATTTTAGGGCCGTAGAAAGCTGCTTCGCCGTCTTGTTCAAAGTATTCGAGTTCATTCGCTAGCACCGCCTGCTTAAGTTGGGCTTGAGCAGTTTCCCAAAGCGCCATGTCGCCAAGATACCCTTCGCCGCCGTCACGGTATGAAAGTCGCACACGCAGCTTCATGTCGATGGTTGAGTAAAGCTCGCGGGCAGATGCTAACAAATTATTAATTTCTTGTTCAATTTGGTCAGGGCGAGCAAACACGTGGCTGTCGTCTTGAGTTAAGGCGCGTACACGGTTAAGGCCACCGAGTTCGCCAGTCTTCTCGTCGCGGTAGTCGGTAGTTGTTTCAAGGTATCGCACCGGCATATCTTTATAGCTTCGTGGTGATGACGCGTAGATTTGCGTGTGGTGCGGACAGTTCATCGGTTTAAGGGCGAAGTTGTCGCTGGTTTCTTGGCTGGTTACAAGAAAAAGTTCATCGCCAAACTTAGCCCAGTGTCCTGAAGCTTCATATAATTCTTTCTTAGTAATGTGCGGAGTAAATACCTTTTGGAAGCCGTGGCGTTGTCGCAGTTGGTTTGAATACGTGCTCATAATGTCACGCAAAACAGTTCCACGCGGTGTGAATAACGGAAGGCCAGGACCAACGAGTGGTGAAACTGTATATAGGTCGAGTTCTTTACCAAGCTTGCGGTGGTCGCGAAGTTTCGCCTGTTCCATACGGACTAAGTACTCTTGCAACTCTTCTTGTGTTTCAAAAGCGACACCGTACAAACGTTGCATTTGAGGATTCCCCTCTTTACCACGCCAATATGCACCAGCAACGCGTTGCAATTTAAAGGCACCGACATCTTTAGTGTTGGCTACGTGAGGGCCACGACAAAGGTCAACGAATTCACCGTTTTTATAGAACGATACAGTTTCGACAGCAGAGTCACCATCGGTTGCAAGGCCAAGTTCGCTGACATCAAGATCTTTAGCGATAGTCGTACCGGAACGTTTTAGGTCATTTAAAAGCTCTTCTTTGTACGGTTGGCCATTTTGGCGAGCCCAATCAATAGCTTGATCGATCGGCATATCGAAGTGCTCGAATTCTTGAGCCTGGTTAACAATACCGCGCATCTCTTTTTCGATACGTTTGAAATCTGATTCAGAGATTTTTTGTTCGCCTAAATCGATATCGTAATAAAAGCCATTGTCTACGACTGGACCGACGCCAAATTTAGCCTCTGGCCATAATTTTTTGACTGCGCTAGCGGTAATGTGTGCAAGGCTGTGGCGCATTGCGTGTAGTTGTTCGTTGTTTGGGTCGCTCATATTCTCTCCTGCTGGGTATTATCCCTTTAAATTAAAAGAAACATGCAATGTCGGGTTTAATATACTTAAACTCTTCAATTGCATGTCTCGGGTCTACCTTTTAGTAGACGGTTCCACCGGACGTTTTACTTGTGAAATCCGTTAACGCACAGATGACAGCCACGGAACTCGGCGGGTAGTTAAGCCGCGTCAATATTCATATGAATTATAACAGATTACAGAAATTTAATCATTAGAGGCTCTGAGCTGCAGCAAGAACTATCGGTACTATCGACAAACCGATAACAACCACCAAAAACCAAGGTGTCGAAAGTTTATGCTTCAACGGCCTTAGCGCAAAACCATACACAAGGCCTGCGGCAATCATACTTGTAGGAATGACGTAATACGCAGCTAGTTCGTAGTTTGTTAACACTGCAACCGTTAAAAAGAGTGAAATCCCAAACACGAGAGCCGCAAAGAAAGCTACACCACTTACCAGTGGCTTCTGAATTTTTAACTTTTTAAATACAGCAGCCGCTACCGGCAAACACAAAGCTGATACTAGAAACAAGACGGCAAATGTTCCCACGAAGAATAACCGATTATAGACAGTGTACGACGCATCCGCTGTCAGGTTAACGAGTGTCGACTGCACGGCTAGGAACAGTGCTGCCACTAGTACATACCACAGCCCTACCAACCCCGCACAAGACAACACCAACCAAAATCGATAATTACTTACCCTGGTTTGCTTATTTTTCTTCGTCACGGCTTTGATATCGGTAGTGCTTTTCATAGCTTGAGTATAGCACGCGCCTTGCTTGACGACCCCTATTCTGCTACCATAAATAAGCCTTCGACTTCACAGTCGTACAGCTAAGGGTCCTTAGCTCATTTGGCTAGAGCGCCTCATTGACGTTGAGGAGGTGAGAGGTTCGAATCCTCTAGGACCCACCAACATTATTCATAGACCTTTTCGAAGGTCTATTTTTATCTTTACTCATAGAGGTGCGTTAGTGTTATACTTCACTCAATACCATAAGCACAATTCAGTTGTTGTACGAGCAAGCTGCCATTCATAAAGAAAGCCGCATTATGCTCACAATCCAAACACGTGCCCTATCTCGCTCATTCAAAAACACCTTCACTAGAACTTCTCTATTTATAATTGCAGTAACACTTGTCATTTCAAGCTCCTCAACAGTGCTCCATGCCCTCCCTGGCGACACAACTATCGGCGGCGGCCCAATCCCGCCTGCATTGAACGACCCGAGTTCGGTCGCGTTTGACGCCCAAGGAAATAGCTACATTACAAGCCGTGGAACCAGTAGTATTATGAAATTTAGCCCTAACGGTAGCTACATTTCAGAATTCGGAACAAGTGGTACAGGGAATGGCGAATTTAATAATCCTAACGATATAGCAATAGACACGCTTGGGAATATATACGTTGCCGACCTTAGCAATGATCGTATTCAAAAATTCACTTCTACAGGTGTGTACGTCTTACAGTTTGGTATCTTCGGTATGGGTAATGGTGAATTTGACGGCCCGTCAAGTGTCACATTGGATGGTAATGGGTACTTGTATGTGTCCGATGAGCACAACTCTCGAATTCAGAAATTTACAACTGCAGGTGTGTACGTTTCGCAATTCGGGACCTCGGGTACGGGTGACGGAGAACTTCGAATCCCCTTTGATACCGCGATCGACAGCAGTGGTAATATCTATGTTTCTGACAGATTCAATAATCGTATTCAAAAGTTTGACAGTGCCGGCAACTATATTTCAAAATTTGGATCGCTTGGTACAGGAAACGGCCAACTGCACTATCCTGGCGCAATAGCTATCGACGCTAGTGGTAATATCTATGTCACCGACCAACTAAATAGTCGCGCGCAGAAGTTTACTGCTTCTGGAGTGTATATCTCTCAGTTTGGCGAATCAGGAAACCCTGACGTCACGTTCAGCTCACCAATTGGAATTGCAATAAATAGCCTCAATCAAATCTTTGTTGTCGATAGCGGAAATGGCCTCGTGCAGACTTTCGCAGCAAATGGCGCATACCTCGGAGATTTCGGCAGTTACGGTATGGGTGATGGTACTCTCATTACTCCGAACGGAACAGCTGTTGATGCCCAAGGTAATATATACGTGGCCGACACAGGCAACAATCGAATTCAAAAATTTACCGCTGCAGGGGCCTACGTATCCCAATTTGGCTCTTATGGCGACGGCGAAGGCGAATTCAATGCACCTGTTGACGTAACACTCGATACTGCAGGGAATATTTACGTTGTCGACACAAGCAACAATCGAATTCAAAAATTCTCAAGTACCGGTGCGTTCTTGCTTTCATTCGGAATATTTGGCGATGGTGAAGGCGAATTTAATTACCCAAACAGCATTGAGGTGCTCACAAATGGCGATATGTACGTTGTTGATATGTACAACAATCGAGTACAACACTTCGATAGTATCGGCGACTACGTTTCACAGTTCGGCATTGCTGGTGCGGCTGACGGCGAATTCTCGAGCCCAACCGATATCGCAATCGACGCAGCGGATACTCTTTACATAACTGATAGTGGAAATAGTCGCGTCCAAAAATTCAAAGCTAACGAAACCTACGATTCGCAATTTGGCATATACGGCACCGGTGATGGTGAATTCGCCTACCCTATCGGCTTAGCGCTTGATTCATTAGGTACCCTGTACGTTACCGACCCCTACAACAATCGCATTCAAAGGTTTACAACCAACGGGGTGTACATCTCGCAATTCGGAACACTCGGTAGTGGCGCTAACCAGTTCGACGACCCGTGGACCATTCGAATTACCGGTAGTACTTTGTACGTTTCAGATACCAGCAATAACCGCATTTCCCAGTTTGCAGTCGAGCCCCTCGCCGTCGTCAATCCACCCAGCCAAACACCGGAAACTGCAATTGGACTTATAAATATCCCTCTCGCACCAAATACCGGCGTTGCACCCCTTACACAGCAAGTAGCGCAGACTAACACAACCCTCTTGTACGCAGCATTAGCAATAATTCTTATAAGTACCGGTCTTATGACCTATCGCCTCTTACGCAAGCATTAAATAGCTAATTACATATAAATAACCCGTAAGGGCAGGACTGCCATCGTTCCTGCCCTTATTAATTGCCTTTAACATGGAGCAATAGTAATCCTTCATGGTATACGCCTTTTTGTCGCATCCACCTGCGCAATCAACAGGGGTTAAACCGACTTTCCCCCACCCTACCGTAAGTTATCCACGTACCCGCTTTAGCTTATTTGAAAGGTGTTATATCATAGGCGGTATTTCACGCGAAACCCTGTTCCATTGACAATCTATCATGTTTATGCTACAATGAAAGCATGGTTAAGAAACAACAGATGACTAACCCACTTAAGACCTCTTCATTAGAACGCTTTTCACTCGGGTTCGAGTACGATAAGACGTTAGTAGAGATCAAACGTAGCGTTCGTTCGCGTACGATTTAGTCAAAATACAGAACCCAACTAAAAAAGCTCCCTTCGGGGAGCTTTTTGCTTTTCTAGTATCTATACTGCTCATGCTCGCTAAATGTTCAGTAATATCGTATACTTCCGGAAAACCAACACCCTCCTACTAGTTAGGCATAAAATGAGAAAAACACACGATTACGTCCTCACCCTCTTCAAATGGCAGGTAAATAAATACCGCAAGATGCTGAGCGAGGCTGCAGAAAAGTCGACTATCGAAGTTCACACTGTCCCGGTCAACAATGTCGTGACGGCAGAGCTACTCATAAACGTCATCGGTGACGACAGCGAGCTCGCCGCCTTCGCAGCCTGGATGCAGCAACTTGGAGCCGTTCGCACTCCAGTAAGGACGTATTAAATGATTAAAAGAATAAGTTTTGCCGTGGCGGTAAAAAAAGACGACTTAAAGGAACTCTTGAAGGAAGCAATCGCCTCCGCTCGAGTATCCCAGATATCCTCGACAGGAAGACCGCAGATTTCTCAATCGACAACATTAGCATCATTGCGCTTGTTTATAGAAGGAGAAGACCAACGAGTTGATGCTTTCGAAAAGCAAGTGAAGGAGTCTCCACTTGTATACAATCCATAACCCGCACCGACGTTGAGCCTGCTCCGTCACTGGTGCGGGTTCTTCTTTTTATTTAACGGTTTCAGGGTCGTCGCGATCGAGTTCACTCACGCGGATAGGTTCTTTAGGTTCTGCACTTCCCTTTAGGGCTGCGCGTGATGCCAAGGTTGCCTTGTTCGTTACGTCAAACTTCACGAGGTATTTACCGAAAGCCAAACGAGCTTGGGCGTTTAATGCCGCAAAAGACAGGAAGCCGATAGCGGTAAGTGGCATAATCAACCACTGCAACAACATTCCTATAGTGCGAGTACGCTTGTAACGCTCTGGACGCGGTGGTAACAGTTTAAATGACAGGAATACCATCACGATAATACCAATCAGTGCAACGCGCTGGAAAAGGCTAATAGTATCAGGTAACTGGTGCGCTACAACATCGCGGTAAGCACCGCTGTTAATAAGCAGTGGAACCCAGCCACCGACTGCAACAATAATTGATACAGAAGCAGCAGTTACGTAACCATCTAGCCCACGCATGAACCATACAAAGCCTGGCCAGAATGGCACGGTGCGCTTTTTGGTAAAGATGTGCGATGCGGCGTAAGGAACATCGGAAGCTCCGTACATCCAGCGACGAAGTTGAATAAACTGCGCACGGAAGGTCTTTGCGTAGGTGTTATCGAGTACGGCGTCTTGGTAAATTGGTATATACAAAGGATGAACCGAATAGTTACCGTTGAAGTAGAAATAGCTGCGCCAGAATTGGTGGCCGTCCTCTACAACTGTGCGAGTGCTCCAGAAGCCCATCTCTACCAACGCGTCCATTGGTTGAGAATGCGACGCGAAGTTGCGAAGCAAGTGTGGGCGCATTGAACTAATAATGTTCCAGAAGGTGTTACCGGTTGCGAGCACACGCATAGGTGCTGGCACGTCCCAGATATTGTTCAAGAATAAGGCAATTGGTTGGAACGCGAGGTGTTTACGGTCTTCGTTAACGATATATTCGTAGGTTGCGTAGTCAAAGTAACCAGCATGCGGGCGGTTATCAGAGTCGAGGGTAGTCATAAGGACGTTTTTGAACTCAATCCCCTTTTCTTCGAACCAACCTTGGATATATTTACCGGCGAAAGTAATGTTTCCACCCTTACCCACTACTTCGTTTGGAAGATCGCGGGGGTGTTTTACGATTTCAAAGGCAAAGAATTTTTTACCGAACTTTTTCTGCAGACGCCTGGCAGTTTTTTCAATATCATCACCACCGCGCTCTTCGTAGGCAAAAACCACCACTAATTTAGAGGCGTCGTAAGTTGTATCTACTAAAGATTGGATTGTTGGCTCAATTACTTCGTAACTTTCGTTATATGCAGCCACAATGACGGCGTTGTACATTTCAGATGGCTTCGGGAATGCTGCAGGGTCAGCAGCCATCAAACGGAGGTTTTCAACGTGCGAGGCCATGCCATAGCCACGGTTGTGGCCGTGTTGGTGCTTTTCGTACGAAGCAACAGGGTCTTCGAGTTCGCTTAAGCGCTGTTCCCAGTTAAGTTCTTGGGTTTTCACCAAACGGCGGTGGCCAGTAATGGTGTGGTAAACAATACCGGTGGCCCGCACTAGCAATACAATAATGACGGCCATTAAATAAATAGCGGCAAGCAGTGGCGAAACGATTGATAGAACAATTAATAGAACAAAGGCACCGTAGCTAATAATAGCTGGCACCATCTCGAAGAATCGATACATCTTCGTGCGTTTGCCCAGGGGAAGTTCGAGGTCAATCATGGGTTACAGCGGTGACCAGACGTTAATAATCGAGAAGCTGGTCAACCAAGCGAACACCATAATACCAATACCAAACCAGGCGAACATAATAGCCAAAGGGTGGCCCTTTGTAAGGAACACCTTTAGTGCCATGCTGATGTTGAGTAATGCAATGATAACCGCAAAGCCACCGAAGCTAAGAAGGTAGAACCATTGGTCGCGGTATAAGTGCGTAACACCGTAGGCTGTGTAGTGCGTAACGAGCTGTAATTCGCTTGGGCGCACCACTAACCCGATGTAGATAACGAAAGCAATTGCCAAAATAATTGTCACAGCAGAAAGAACCGTTAGGTAACGGTTTGTAATAAGTTCTTTGAATGAGTGTGTGATGGTATCTTTTAACATAACAATGTGGAGCCGTTATCCGGGATTGAACCGGAGACCTACGCTTTACGAAAGCGCCGCTCTACCAGCTGAGCTATAACGGCGTGAGGGCCTCCGCTTTACTGAATAAGTATAACACGGGGAACTGAGAGAATCCTATAGACTTCCCTACTGCGCATCTTGTATTTAACCCCGATGGGTGTTAAGATTGTACGAGCTTATAGGCAGTTGTCTATAAAGGCCATCCGTATCTTCTTCGGAAGAATCCATACGGGCTCGTAGTGAAGCTGGCCTATCACGTCTCCCTGTCACGGAGAAGATCGCCGGTTCGAATCCGGTCGGGCCCGCCAAGAAATTATTTATACTACTCCACATGGGGTAGTATTTATTTTACAAATACAAGTGAACATGTTAAAATACACCCATTCACGGACAGCCCGTGAGGTACAAACAAAGGATAGAGATGATGGCGCCTGCCCCCTCCCTCGCCCACTCCAAAACGCCCAAACAAGTCAGAGAGTACATCAACGGATTGATGTGCGCCTCGGTCTTCGCCCAACTCCAGTCGGACCCTACTCGGGTCAGCCTCGCGACAACGGCAATGTCCGCACCGCGGATGATGGCGCTTCGGCCCTTCAGCTTCGCCTGGAAAGCTGCCATGCTGATGCTCGACTGCTACGCGGTCATTCCCCTCGGGGAAGAGCAGCGTTTCATGAACGCCTACGGGGTGCAAACCCTTGAGGAAGCAGCCGAAGGACAAATGAGGGATGGGTCCTTCCCTGAAAAGATGACTGAACGCGCGTTTCAGCTGGCCTCGCTGAGCGCACTTCACAGTCTAAACTGGGCACGACAGCAAAGCGCTGTCGCAAACACCACCTTCCCCGCTCGCCGCGCTTAACCTCTTCGTGAGGACCTCGCAGCCAGCGGGGTTTTCACTTTTTAAACACTTTGTTCAGTTCCGTACTGTTTGCAAATATCTATAAATATGATATGATTATATCGTTTTCAAGTTTTAGAAAAAATACTCGTACATCTCATAGGAAGGCTTGCAATGTCAGACGTGAATACATTAAGAATTCACCTACTGAACCTCGTGGACGGCAAAGAAATCGAGAAATTCGTCATGGAACGCCGACTACGCTCTGGCGGAGATCGTGTGTACGAAGGCGGTTCAACGGCTGGCGATTTCATCCCTGGCATACGCTACGGGCTTATCGTCGCAGAGAGCACCGACCCGGTCATCGCACAGCGAACCGCGGAGGAGCTGGCTCGGAAGTTCGACGGTATAGTGAGCTAACAGAGCGCACATACCAGATTCAAAAGTACTCGGCAGCTTTGCCAAAATCCGCAAGACGAAAGGTATAACGTGAACACTTCTTTTGACTCTTCGGAAGGATATTCCAAAGAGAACATTGTCCTGCTGAGCAAGCTTACCCAGGCACGCATTTTGCAGGCCGAAGCAGAACTCAGCTACCAGCGAATGCAGCTACTGTACTTCGCAGACCCATCGGAGGACCTGCAAGACACGCTCGAGGCTTTCACCGATGAGGTGCTTCAGCCCCGAAAGACGGCTGTGTACGAGCTCATGAAAGAAGGAGCAATCGGCGCCATCGACATCGAGGGCCTCAAGGAAATGCTCCCGATGATGCTGTACGTACTAAAAAGCAAGGTCGACATAAAGTTGCTCTTAGCCGTGACGGGTGTCCACCCGGCTCTAGTCGAGAACGCGATGGATGCGTTGATGGAACTCATCAAAAAGGACATGTAACGCCTCCTCGGTCACAAAAAGACCAACAAACAAAGCCCCGACGGGCATCCTTCTCGAAAGAGTTGAGGATGCCTGTTGGGGCTTCTTAATATTTACAAATACTTAAAAATATGTTATTATTTGCACTTCCCTACTTTATCGGGACGTACACACCATCGACGAGAGGTATATTCGTGAACGCAATAATCCTACAGGCCCTGACGGTTACTGGAGATGTCCTGCTTTTCCAGACGTTTCACGAGAAGCGACTGGTGCACTGCAAAGTGGCTACGAGCGATTTTCGTGTAACGCTGGTTGAGGCTGATGTCAAAGTCGAAATCAACGACTACACGCACATCTTCCACGCGCACGAGTTCGAAGGTTGGTTCCACGAGGGTCTGACCATCAAGCCTGACACCAAGAACGCCGCAACGGATGGCTCGAACATCCTGTCGACCCACCATCTCGAGGTAGCTATCCCCGTCCTCAACTACAAGAAACTCCTTAAAAGCGGTGTCTTCAAGTCGGACACGGTAGCGGCCATCAAGGTGAACGACCGTTGGATCACTCCAATGATCAGCATCCTCACCTCGTCGGTGGCGTGAACTAAAGCCCCAACCGGCATCCTTCTCTACAAAGAGTTAAGGGTGCCCGTTGGGGCTTCTTCATGTCCAAAAATATTATTTCGAAGCGTCGAAACGTTGTTCTACAACCGGCCAGTTTACTACATTCCACCAGGCGGCAATGTAATCAGGGCGTTTGTTTTTGTAGTCCAAGTAGTATGCGTGTTCCCACACATCAAGGCCAAGCAGTGGTGCAGCTTCACCCTTACTTAAAAGTGAATCTTGGTTAGGTGTAGCAATAATATCCATATTAGGCTGTAGCCATACCCAGCCGCTTCCGAACAAACCAACGGCTGCTGTGGTAAATGCTTCTTTAAACGCATCAAAGCTTCCGTACTTTTGCGTAATTGCATCTAGAAGCGGAGCGGATGGCCGTCCCCCACCTTGCGGTGACATCCAAAGCCAAAATAAACAATGATTATAGTGGCCGCCGCCGTTGTTACGAACGGTAGTACGGATATCATCAGGCAGTGAATCTAGCTTCATTAATAAATCTTCGACTGCTTCACCCCGAAGTTCCGGGTGCTTTTCAATGGCTGCATTTAATTTATCGACGTAGCCTTGGTGGTGCTTGTCGTGGTGCAGTTGCATAATTTCAGCACTTATATAATCTTCAAGTGCATCGTAGTCGTAATTGAGCGCAGGAACGCTAAACATAATGCTCTCCTATGGTTGGGTTGGTTCAGTTGTATCGGTTTGAGTCTGTTCGTCGATGGTTGGAATAGTAATGTATTCTTGTATCTTGTCGTCGGCCTTCGCTTTTTCTAACATGGCATCAAATGCACTAAGTGGCACTTGAATATACTCGTAACGGACCTGTGCGGCATTTTTCTCTATAAGTTTTACGTAGTAATAGCCGTCACCAGAGGTTGTTTTAATCGCCTTTGATACTTGGCCCGGTTCGAGTTGGCCCGCAGCAGCGGCTAACCCGCCATCTTGGTTATCTACAGGTACCCAGGCAGCTGGCCAGAATACGACCGATTTCTTGCCATCGGCATTAATTGCAGTTGCAATAGCGTTAAGGTCTGTATTTCCACCGGTAACAGCAGTTTCAATACTTTTCGAAACGGTTTCCGCTTGCGTATCAACGGCGTAAGCAACCTTTTGACGCAGCAGCTTTGTCTTCATAGCTTGTTGGTATTCTTCAGGTGACCAACCGTAATAATCAAGAATAACAGCACTATACGTTGATTCACTCACTTCGTTACCGTCGCTCGATTGGCGTTGTTGTTTCAAATACGCCTCAAGTTCAGCACTCGTAACGCCGAGGTCTTTTTCTTTCGCTATTTTAGCTGCAAATGCGTCGGCAAGGGCGTCTTGCATGGCTTGCTGTTTCACAAATTCAACCTGGCGTTGACCGTCTTCGGTTGTAATATCAATTTGCTCTTTTTCAACTAAGTAGTGCAGGTTGCTGCGGAACTTCATAAGATACTCGCTATAGCGAACAGATTGTCCGTCAACATTAGCGACCGGTACTGGAACTACCTTCGTAACTCGGTACATAAAGTCGCTCGTGTTCTGTGCTTGGTAAAGAAGCCAGTAGCCTGTTCCAAGCAGAACAATAATTGCCGCAACGATGATAATAATCGCATTCATCACTAATTTATGACGAGCGTACTGTACTGGGTACTTAAATTTACGGCCGCCAGCTAAGACTTGCTGACGGTGTGCTGCCAATGTATCGGTGGTAATTCGACCGGCTGGCTCTTCAGGCTGTTTCTTTTTAAAGCCTAACTTAGATAATTTCTTCATGATCTCCTTGCGTTTCAACAACTGTACTTACAGCGTCTTGCAATTTGTTATACGTTTTTTCTGGGTGTTCAACATTACGGATAACAAGATCCCCTACGAACGTCTGGATAACTATGGTTCCATAACCAAAAACTTCTCCAGAGAACCCTGGTATATTATAGCTTATGTTCTGAATTTTAGACAGTCGAAGCTCTACGACATCCTTACCAAAAAAGCCCTTTTGGGTGATTTGGCGAATACGCTGATTCGTCACTACGTAGATAGTGAAATACCACATAGTGTAATGGTAGAAAAACAGTATTAAACCGAGCGCAAACCCGAACACTGGCAACAAGAACAACTCGAGATTATCTTGCCAGATAAGTGGCGGGATGGCGGTTATAACGAGGCTACCAAGCAGCAGGTAAAAACCCTTTCGCATGGAAATAAGGTGGCGGCGGAAGATGAATAATAACTCTTCATCAGGGCGCTGGCCTTCAAAATCGCGCTGTGGTGTGTTTTTATTTTTTTTACTCATTATGAGTTTATATTACCACAAGTAGCTTACGGTGTAATCTTACGAATTAGGTGATTTCCTGAGTCGGTAATATACACAATGCCACTTGCATTAATCGCGATACCATTCGGACTCGTAAAGGTGGCGACAGTAGGAATACCATTCGTCGCACCCGATACACCCGTACCGGCGAACGCAGTCACTACACCAGCGGCCGTAATTTTACGAATTATTCGCCCAGAAGTGTCAGCAACATAGACGTTGCCACTTGCATCGACAGCTACACCGTTAGGTTCGCTGAAGGAAGCAGCAGTACCTGTCCCGTTAGCCGACCCAGCTGTGCCTGAACCGGCAAGAGTAGTCACTACACCAGCAGGAGTAATTTTGCGAATTCTATTCTGCCCTTCATCCGACACGTAGACATTGCCGCTCGAATCAACAGCTGTGCTATTTGGCACACCGAATGAGGCAGCAGTACCGGTTCCATTAGCAGAACCGTAGGCGCCAGAACCTGCAAGTGTTGTCACTACTCCTGCAGGAGTGATTTTGCGAATCACTCGATTTCCGGTATCGGCAACATACATATTACCGCTGGCGTCGATAGAAATCCCCTGCGGATTATAGAAAGTAGCGCCCGTGCCTGTACCGTTTGCTGAACCGTAGGCACCAGAGCCTGCGAATGTTGTGACTACCCCGGCAGGAGTGATTTTGCGAATAAGGTTATTCCCAGCGTCAGCAACGTAGACATTGCCGCTCGCGTCGACTGCAACACCAAATGGATCACCAAAAGAGGCAGCAGTACCGGTTCCATTAGCAGAACCGTAGGCGCCAGAGCCTGCGAATGTTGTGACTACCCCGGCGGAAGTGATTTTGCGAATAAGGTTATTCAACCTATCTCCCACAAATAAGTTGCCGCTGGCGTCAACAGCAATACCAACAGGGTTATTAAATGAGGCAGCAGTACCCGTACTATTTGTCGAACCGGACGTACCCGAACCTGCCAATGTGGTCACCTGGCTTTGAGCAGCAGGGCACGCACCTTGAATCGCTACACTGTTATTCGATACAACCCTATATACCAATGAGCCGTTTGTCGCAGACAGACAGTAGGTATTAGTAGTCGCGTCGTAATTATATTGCAAAACTGTTCCACTGCTTGATTTCAGCCCTTGACCGCCATTCGACGCAGTAGCTGATCCAGGAAATACGCCAGTATCAAGACTGTCTAGTGCCAATTGCTGATAAGCGGTAGCCAAATCCGAACTAATGACACTAATTTTAGCCCTTTCAACTATACCGTTGTACGAAACAATTGTAATAGCGGCTAAAATAGCAATTACGACAATTACTATAAGCAGTTCTACGATTGTAAAACCTTTATTCTGGGTATAAGAAGACTGTAATTTCACTACCATAACTATAGCATAAGCAAGTTATGGTGTGATTTTATAAACGTGATACGTAGACTCATCAGCGAACGTATCGGTGAACGTTCCATTTGTTACTGGCCGTGTACGGTTTTCAAACAATACTTCCACAGATGCGTTGGCCAAGTTCGCTGGCAACCTAAGCGAGTGGACACCGGTTGCAGTTTCGAGGCTTGTCATTGAGAACAAGTAATATGAACCGTTGTACTTCTTGAGCATCGTATCGAGGTCTTTACTCGCAAGATATGAAAGCGATTGAGTGTTGAGGACAGGTGCAAGGTCTTTAATTTGTTGGTTCACCTGAATTATTTTTGCATTGGTAGCTGGGTAACATGCATCTCGCATTGAGTGTTGGTTGCCGGCACAAGTACCACCGAAGTTGTGGTTGAAGTAGATGATTCCCCTCGCCTCATGAATGAGTGAGCTATACACAGCACCTGCTAGTTGGCTTGGCGTAATTGTTGTTGCCGCAAGGTCCGTAAATGGATGGCCGTCCTCGACAAATCCCCAAATCGGCTGACGCACGTTGTCCATTGCATCGAGCGCACGCATTTTATCAATCACCATGCCGTAATTAGCAGATCGTTGGCAGAGGTTAGCTGGAATGCCTAAGTACGCGCCCGCTTCACCAGGACAAAGGTTCGAGTCAGTATAGAAGTATAAATCAGCAGATGTGACGGTTGTGTAATTATTTACAAATCCCGCAGCCAATCCTGGGCCTTCCCACATCATCACACCCTTACCGAAGTTTGAATAATCAAAGCGGCCATCACCTGCTGGGTGTAGCGCCTTCATTTCTGCCATCGCCGTATAGCCACATTGAGTATTAACGACCACGCACTTAAAGTTTGCTTTGTCCCAGGCGGCATTACCAGGCCCAAAGTACATATCGGCTTCATCAAGGCTTACGTAGCCTTTTGTTTCGTCGCCGGCACCCGGCCTATAACTAGTGATTGCGTTTAAACCATTGCTTTGTATAAGTGGCATGTCGCTATTAGATGTAAGCTCAACGTAAGTATTAATACCGAACGATTTATCCGCATCAATTTGCGCTTGTTCCGTAACCGCTTCAAACCATACACCAACCGGGAAGAAGTTAGGGTCTGTCCAGGTGCCATTGGTTTTAGCAAATTGCTCGTAATATGAGGGGCCACCTTCCCATGGAATTGTACTAAGCGTATCGGTTGTTGCATTGTTCACTGTGTCATACGGAACGAAGGTTGGGTCAACCCAGTAGCTCGTGCCGTTCGTTTCATCCTGTGGGTATTCTCGATAATCAGAATATTTATAAATTCCGTTCTTAGAACTATCGCTTGATTGGATTGCTTCAATATAAGGACTACTTGGCTGAGTACCACTAAATGCACCCGGTGTATAAGCGTAGTGTCCGGTTGGAGTGTGGTAAGAAATTGAATACGACGTGCCAGCAGTAACCTTTAAAGGTACAGTAAACGTCGCAGTTTGCCAGCCAGAGGCGGTTTCGTTAAAGAATTCAGCAACTCGCAGCGGGCTTCTGTCGGCCGCATAAAGTGTACCGGTGTGATACCCGGTATTACCTGCAAATTTATAGAATCGAAGGCCCGTAAGAATACCGTCGGCTTTTACAGTAAACTTCATACCGAGGTTGATACCAGAGGTTTCGTTAGCTTCAAGTGGGACTGCCGTAGTATCAGCAAGTACGCTCGCTTGTGGCATAGTTACTGCAATACGAAGGCTTGTTAATGAAGTATTGCCCGCTTCGTCGCCTGCAGTAACAGAGTATGTGTAATAGTTACCGGGCACCACGGCGGTATCGTCAAAGACTAATGCGTCTTCATTATCGAGCGTAGCCACGAGTACACCACTTCGATAAACTTTGTATTCAGTCACTGCAACGTTGTCCTGGGTTGCATTCCAGATAAAGTGCGTTGATGTGTTTGAAGGTGCGGCAACAGCAAGGCCAGTAACGGTAGTAGGACGTTGAGTATCACCCGCTGGCACTTCTGGTTCATCAACCGGTGGCGTTTCTGGGTCGTCAACAACAGGTGTTGTTGGAGTGGTTGTGCCACCACTATTCCCCGTGCTGTTTGTAGTCTTAGTTGTCGTAGATTTTTTAGGTGTAGTTGTTTTAACAGTCCCCTGTTCGGTTTGCGTTGTTGCAGGTGTCGTAACAACAGAAACGTCATCCTGTTTTTTATTTTCAATCGTTATTATGGCTGCTTTGCTCGTAATAACTCCATCGTCAGTATCTGTCGCCTTGAGATACATACTATGTGTACCATTTTTTAACTGCAAAGTATCAAGCGTTAACTTAAATGGCGCCGAGTAACTTACGTGAACCATCGCATCGTCAACAAACAGTTCAACCATTTTGACGTTTGTGGCGTTGTGCAAAATTGGCGTTATATATACAGTGCCAGATAAATCTTTGGCACTTACATCTTTTGGAAGCGCGATAGAAGCAGCGTCTACGTCCACTTCAGCGGTTTTATTAGAGTTGAGCAACAAAAATCCACCGATAATAACGGCAATAATTACTACTGTTGAGAAGATCCATATTAGTTTTTTGTTCATGATTTTTAGGCCATTGTTCGTTTACTATGTGTACTTATTGCATATTATACCATGACGCTTACGGTAAACAATACAACAAAAAAGACCCATTTAACCTGAGTCTTTTTTGGTACCCCGGACAGGAGTCGAACCTACAACCTTATCCTTAGGACGGATCTGCTCTATCCAGTTGAGCTACCGAGGCATTAGGTCTATTTTAACAGATGAACAGCCTAAAACCCTTCTTTAATAAAGATATCTGTTAACATTGACAAAAGTGCGTAAATTTGATATAATATATACACTTTCAAGCCCATCAGCGTGCTCGAGAGAGCACCCTTAGTTTTTGGAGTTATCTTGTCTGAACGTACGAAGAGCCCGCTCCATCCGAGCGCGCTGCCTCTCAACGGCATGAACGTCGGTCGCCGAATCGTCGGCTTCAACACACAGACCGGCATCAACCTGGAAGGCATGATTATCAAAGCGCCCTACGTGGCGCATCTGATTTACCCTCACCTCACGGCGAAGGCCTTCAAGGTCGACGTTCGCACGAAGTCTGGACACATCGAACCGTTCTACCTCACAGACCTCGGTGTCATTCCCATGGTGGGTCCGAACTCGAACGTCAAGCACTTCCAGTGGAACCCGATGAACTTCGTCGTCGACGAACGTCGGCGCGAGCTCGTACTGGCATCCCTCGTCGAGAGAACACGACACACCGACTCCTACTACGAGTTCGACTTCGAGTACGGGTATACCGACCTCTAAGGGTCACCGCCCCGCCACCGCACGCGCTTATAAAAAAGCCCCGTGCAAGGCGGGGCTTTTTTATTTGTGACAGTTTAAACTAGCGAGTAAACTTTTCGTTTAGTACGCTGTAGTCGTACAATTCTTCTGGTGTAAACCAGTGTGGAATTTCTTGTTCAGCATCGCTCTTGTCGCCAGAGGCGTGGATAAGGTTTGGAATTCCCTTGTCTTGCTCGTCACCGTAGCCGTAGCTCATGTGTGAGAAGTCGCCACGAATTGTACCTGGTGCTGATGATTTTGGTTCAGTTGAGCCAACAAGCTTGCGCACAAGTTCAACTGCTTCGATACCTTCAAGGACCATAGCAATAACTGGACCATCAATCATGTTATCAAGTACGTTGTTAAATGTTTTTTCGCCACGGCGAGTAATAACTTGGCCGATTTCTTCGTAGTGCTTGTAGTAGTGTTCGCGAGTTGGTGCGATCATCTTTGTAGCAACAATCTTCAAACCAACGCGTTCGAAGCGGCTTAGAATTTCACCGACAACGCCACGTTGCACGGCGTCAGGCTTAAAAAGGATCAGTGTTTGTTCGATATGACTCATATATATTCTCCGGTTAGTCTTTGGTCTATTGTAACAAAAGTACAACGGCTAGTACGAGCGCTAGCGCTATTCGGTACCAACCAAAGATAGCCAGCGAGTGTTTTGAGAGATACTGCATCAAGAAACCGACAGCAAAGATACCAGCAATAAAGGCGGCAAGGTTTGAAATAACCAATGTTCCGGCATTAGCAATTAAGTAGTCGGTGTCCCCTACAAATACTTTCAAAGTAACACCAAGCATAATTGGCAATGAGGCCAAGAAACTATATTCAGCAGCTTCTGCAGGCTTTAACCCCATGAAGCGGCCGGCAAGAATTGTCGAACCAGAACGCGATACACCCGGAATCAAAGCAAGCGCCTGCGCTAAACCAACAATCAGCGCGCGTGATTTCGGAAGCGCTTCGCCATCTTTTACCGGTGAGAGCTTTGGAAGCTTTTCAACAACTACCATTACGATACCGACAATTGCTAATGTAAATACCACTACTACTGCGCTTGAGAAAAACGGTGTTGTCGAAATAAAGTCAGCCAGAAAGAACCCAAGCAGCCCTGCAGGCAAAATAGTAATAAGAATATTAAGTGCGAGTTTGTATTTTTTATTAACAAAGATGTCACGCAAAATTCCCCAAATACGTTTGCGGAAGAATACGAATAGCGCCAACATTGTACCAATGTTAATAAATTCTAAGAATAAGTGGTCAGACGCGCCGCTTAAAAAAGTTTGCGCGATAACCAAGTGGCCCGAACTACTAATCGGAATAAATTCTGTGAGGCCTTGAATGAGGCCAAGGACGAGTGCTTCGAGCCATTGCATGTGTTCCATTGTATCGGTTAACAGGGTTTTAGGCTATGCTTAATATATGTATTTGTCCGACTACATTCTAGAATTTATCGAACACCTGGAGGTTGAGGGCGGCCGCATGCCTAAAACTGCCGAGAATTACGAGTTCTACCTAAACCGTTTTGCCGAGTTTGCTGGCGATATTAAAGTAGCTGACATTAATAGTGAAATGATTCGTAAATACCGCCTTTGGCTAAACCGTCACGAGAATGAGCGAGGCGAAACGCTTGCGATGATTACACAGTCGTATCACCTCATTGCCCTACGCGGCTTCTTCAAGTATTTATCAAAACGCGACATCCCCTCTTTAAGCCCCGACAAAATCGAACTTCCTAAAACTGCCCGTAAACAAGTAACCTTCTTACATTACGATGAAGTCCAACGGCTCATTGAGGGTATTAATGTTTCAGAAGAAGCTGGCTTACGCGACCGCGCTATTATTGAGCTCTTTTTCTCCAGCGGCCTGCGTGTTTCAGAACTCGTTAACTTAAACCGCGACCACATCAACACCAAACGGCGCGAATTCATGGTGCGCGGAAAAGGTCAAAAAGACCGCCCGGTATTTATTAGCCAATCTGCAGCAGACTGGGTTGAACAGTACCTCGCCATGCGCCAAGACACCCTCGCTCCCCTATTTATTAGTTACAGCCGTAACGTCGAGGCAAACACCAGCGGCAACTTCCGACGGTTAACCGCTCGAAGCATTCAACGCGCCATTAACAAATATGCTCGCCTTGCAGGTATAACAAAACACGTTAGCCCACACACCATGCGCCATAGCTTCGCAACTGACCTCTTGATGAACGGCGCTGACATCCGCAGTGTTCAAACCATGCTTGGCCACGCTGACATCTCAACCACGCAAATTTATACACACGTTACCGATGCTCACTTAAAAGAAGTCTATGACAAGTTCCATAGCGAATCGTAGCTCTTAATTGAGCATGGGCTACATTTTAAGTTCTTTGTTCTTTAAGAAACATCTGCAGCCCGAGTTTCTGCTGGTGGAACCCAACAGAAACCCGGCGCGAAGCCGTTTCGCGAAGAATGAAGAATTAAAACGTAGACGCTATTTCAATTAAGGCTTACAAGCGCTGGAACCGTCAATATACTGCGTGTCAGTGACAGCGAAATCTTTACAGAAATTACCGGTGACTTCGATAGCAGCTTCAGGATACGGGAAGGTTGTGTCGAATAGGTCAACACGGCTTTGTACTCGCCTGAACAAATCATTTGCGCGGCCTGTTGAATCAACAAGTGGCTGAACATCTTTAAAGAATACAGGGATACTTGTTATACCAACTGGGCCATTATAAAGCGTAACCCTAAAGTGTGTCGCATTATAAAACGCTGTGAGGCGAAGGAACGCATACCGGTTAGCATCGGTAGTTGCGCCAACTGCTTGCGGCACAACGAGCACGTTGCTACAGGCATAGCCACCAGAGTTAAGGTTCGCAAGACACGTAACTGGCGTTGGGGTCAACAGAGGGTCTTTTGCGTTTGGCTCATCACCTGGAGTTGTTGTCCTGCGTTGGTCGTACGTAGTCATTATTGATTCAGGAATGCCCGTTTGGCTGGTTGGATATAAGAACATAGTGGCGCCGTTGCTATTTGCCCCAGCAACCGTATCGAAACTGGCCATTGTAAACGTACCGGTGTTTGGAATCTGCATAAGCTGCGCACGCATTAACGATGGGCGGTTAAGCGGCCACTGGCCTTGCGCCTTAAGTGGTTGGTTAGAACTACTGACGCCGTCTAAGCTTAGCGTAGCACCCGAGGCACTTGTTGATATGTCTTCTTTACTGAACCACTCAACCTTAACCCTATTAAAGGCACTCACTGAAGTAAGTGGTACAATTTGCGACTTGTTAGCGGCAATACTTCCCACGAAGTCCTCAGTATTGAGCTGGATTGTCACACACGTATAGGCTTGGTTGAGTAAACTGTCGTTAGTACTCGATGTTTGTTGCACCAATACTTCGTCGGTCTTTGTAGTCGCGTTAGCCCCTACACCGTTCACTAAGGCGGCGTTACATACGGGTGAAGACAGGTGATCTTCATCGGCAGCGATGCCGCAGTTTGCCATAGTCGCGGCGCTGCTACAGTATGATTTATACTCAAGAAGTTTTCGTTTAGCGTCCTCTACCCCTGCTTGAGCTGAGTCGTAGGCACTTTGCGATAAATCGTCATTGCTTGCTTGTTGCTGATCGGCAATCATCAAACGAAGGAAGCTGACGGTTACGACTGTAACGAGTAGCATAAAGAATACTACAACAAATAATGATACGGCCCCGGATTGTTTGTTCATGCTAATGTTTTTCATTGTTACTAGTTAACCCCATTACCTGCCCTTACGACAAGACTAAATTGTTGAACGTTGCAATACAAAGGGTCAGCATTCGGCACGCCTGCTGCTTTACAGTCCGACTGAGTAGCGTTTAACGCATTTATCTGGCTTGTTCCAATTGTGTACTGAAGTGTATAAATTTGTTGACCAGTCGTACTATTAATTGCCGATGCCGGTACTGGTTGGAATGCAAATTGGTGCACGCCAAGGTCATGGTCGCCGGTCGCAAGCATCTCTTGGGCTAACTTCGTATCGACAACACGAATATTAGGGTTCGCAAGTGCGGTTGAAGTTGTTGAAACCTTCGCACAGTACAACTTTGAAGGGTCAGGGACTTTCAATAAACGAATAACACTCACCGCTTTAGTACTATCAGGTTGGCTTAGATACTTCGTCACATTTGCGTTGTTAGCGTCAATTGCTTGAGCATAGTTCCATATATATGAGTACGAACCGAGGCATAACCTACCGCCCGCTGGTGTGCCTGTGGCAGGTGTTATCACGTAATCGGTAGCCAAGGTAAGTGAGCTCGCATTCGAAACATCTCGATCAAGTTCGGCATTAATAGTTCGTGAGGCTTGGTTGATTTCTTTGTAGGTCGTACCTTTGTTGTACACAGCGCCAATTTGAATAACCGTCAATGCAATACCGAGCAACAAAAAGGAAATAAAGGTCATCGCCAAAGTCAGCTCGATAATAGTAAAGCCGTGTTGTTTGTTATGCGCGTGGTTCATAGAGCCTCACAATCGTACCTAAGTTCATTGGGATATTAGACCCTGTAACATTCCAACAAGCCCGAATATGGAAATCAATAAAGCCGGCCGTTGTACCACTTACTGATGAACGGACTGCCTCTATCCACATACCCTGGCTCGATTCAAGCTGGTTACCGGTGCCGATAAATGTCAGCTTTGCTGCAAGTGGTGCTACCTTAAAGACATCAGGCTTGTCTGCTGTTGTAACAAGCTGGGCTGTCACGGGGTTAAGAATAAAGTCCGAGGCTGTGTTAGATGGAATAGCGCAGGTTGCCGCACCTGCAAACTTAGACGCGGTGCTACGGGCGTTAGAGTTGTAGGCCTTGTTTGCGAACTTAATAATGTCGGCGTACTCTTCTGCCGGAGAAGAAATACCATCATTCGGGTCGAACGTTTGGCCGCTTTGATAGCCAGCAACGAATGCCTCATGCAAGAAACGTAATGTTTCAGCTTGCCCGTCTATCTGTTGGCGTACTGTCGTAATTTCAAGTGAGCGTTGAGCAGCTGCGACACCTTGGCCCATAAGGCTGAGGGCGGTTACGACAATTAAGCTAAAGACCGTCATAGCAAAAAGAACTTCAATCAGCGTATCACCTTCTTGCCTACGGATTTTGTTCAACCCTAACATTTAAAGCCTAACGTTGCTGTTGTTGGCGATGCTGTATTCATAAATTCATTTGTTTGGGTTTCGATAGCACTCGCGCTCGATGCATAGGCGTTAATTTGAATAGCCGTGGAGTTATTTACAAGCAGACCATCAGAGTTGATACATATCCAACGCGCACCTTGCGCCTCGCCGGAAGTAAAGCCACCCGCAACTATAACCTTTGCAAGCTCAGCAGGGTTAATATTTGCATCATCCGGTACTTCATCGTCACTGTTTGAGAATGTGTAAATTTGGCCACTATCCGGAGATCTAATAACAAGCATACCTAGCTTACGAGGGTTCTGTGGTTTTGCGAATGCAGTATTTGCAGCACCACCCTGAGTCCGTGGATACGATATTTTCGCTCCCCATTCTAAGGTGGTCTGCTCGACGTCACCTGCATCGCGCAGTACACTCAATCGGTAATTATTCTTTAGCGAAAGAACATCATCGGATCGACTAAAGGTATCTTTGTCATAGGCAACAACCTTATAAATAGATATCTTCTCATTCTCTAAGCGAACGTACTTACCAACTAAAATACATTTGCTTTGGCCACGATTATCGCTGACTGTTCCGGTTTTTGTTGGCAGAGTACCACTATCGCATGTCCAGTTGTTGTCGCGGGCGTTTTGAACACTCGCAACATCGGCATATTGTTGCTGAAGTGTTGCTTTGAAGGTCTGTACTGCATCGTTATATCGTTGGATATTTACAGAATTACCAGTGCTGGCAATAAGGGCCACAATCAAGAAACTGCTAATTCCAAGGAATAGCGTTGTTTCAATAATCGTAAATCCGGCCCGTTTGTGATTGCCCATCTGCAGACAATTATAGCATAAGCACTACTGTTTCAAGCGTGATTAAAAACCTGCGGCACTAAGGTACCAATCCAGAATTAACCGACCTACAAAGAACGCTGCAATCGTGCCAGCAATAAGCAGCGGACCGAATGGTATGTGAGAGTTTCGCTCGACCTTTTTCGTAGCAAGCAGCGGAATAACAACCAAACAACCAATAAAGTTAGCAAGAAATAGTGCAACAAGCGCAAGCTGCCAATCTACCAGAATAAGCGCCAGGCCAATATTCAACTTCACATCACCAAAGCCAACCCAGCGCCCCTTTGAGCCAAAGTACAGCGCTGCGTACAGACCACTCAAAATTGCGACTGCCCCTAGCGCAGAAAGGAGCGTTCCGGCAACGTCACCTGTTTCAGCGATCGTCACTCCAACAATACCGAGGCCAACGATAGCAAGCGCAAGGTTGAGCTTGTCGGGCAATAAGAACCATTTAACATCGTAGGCAAACAGAATTGACATAATTACACCAGCGATTAACCATAGTACGAAGTGGGTAATTTCAAGTGAAGTTTCAATGCCACCCGGCCAAAACGCGTACGAAAGCACAAAGAAAGCAGCTACCCCAATTTCCATTAAGAATTCAAACCAACCAATTGGCTTTTTGCAGTTACGACACTTCCCTTTTAATGAAAGCCAGCTGAAAATTGGGATCATGTCATACCACTTAAGCTTATAGTCGCAGTAGAGGCACTGCGAGTGGTCGTCTAAGGGCTTCGAGATGATTTTCTTTAAACGCCTGTATTCTTTCTTATCGTAGTCCTCACCGGCTTTCTTATCAGCAACCAGCTGGCGGGCCCGAATACGCCAAACCGACGCAGCAGCAAAACTTCCAAGCGCCGCACCAAATAATATTAGTGCAACATAGATAACAACATCATTCATAACCTCTATAATATCATGCGGGCAACAAAAAAACGCAGGCGGTTAGGCCTGCGTTTTTTATATTGAACACTGTTAACTAAGTGTTAAGACAGTAACCAGTTTTGTTACCACCCTCAAGTTGTGTAACGGTAGCGTAACCGCGAGCTGTACCCGCAACCAATGTACCCTTACCTCCTGAAGAGTTTGTTCCACACTTCATACCCTTGTAGACAGTGATTTCACCGTCAGCAGCAGTAAAATCAGCTGGCTTTGAAATGTTTACACTCACAGCTGTGATGTTGTTAGACAATGAACCGTAAGTAGTAACACTTCCAGTAGTTACAGCTTCAAGCTGTGTACCTAGCGCTGCTGTGTCAGGGAATGTACCCCGGTTTGCACTTGAGAAGCTGTTAACAGCAGCTGCTACGTTGCTTACATCGCTCTTGCGAGCAGTATCACGTTGACCAGCTTGTAGTGCCGGCAATGCGATGAAGACCATCAAGAAGATTAGACCAGCGATCGCTAGTACCAATACAACTTCGATGATTGTAAATCCTTTATTATTTTCTGTACGTTTCATAGGAATTATCCCACCTTTCAAATGAACGTTATATACGTTTAGCTTAATACTAAACTACTTATGCTAAGTTGTCTATACGTTTTTTTTAAATTTGTATACCGTTAACAAGGCCGTAAATTGGCAAGAGAATCGCCCCTACCATACCGCCGGCTACCACCGCCAAAACTACCATTAATATTGGTTCAATAAGTGTTGAGATGGTACGAATTTGTTCATCGAGCTCGTCTTCGAATACTTGAGCTACTTTGCCCATCATTTCGTCGATGCGGCCGGATTGTTCACCAATTTTGATCATTTGAGGAACGAGTGACGAAATAACCGGTTCTGGTTCGAGTGCAACTGAAAGTGCCTTACCGCCCTGCACTTTGTCGGCTGCTCGTAAAATTGCAGCTTCGATAAGCGTGTTGTTGATAGCGCGACTGGTAACTTTCATCATGTCGAGCATGCTTACACCGGTACTTAGAAGTGTTTGGCCGGTTCGGGCGAAACGTGCCATGTAGAGCTTTTGAAAGAGCTTACCAAAAAGTGGCACTTTTACCTTGAATGTATCAGCAAACTTAATACCGTTTTCAGTTTTTAAGAATTGAATAAAGAAGTACACGCCAATTCCAACAACGATAATAGCAAGCCACCAGAACTTCGTAAGAACATCTGCGGCGTCTACCATTACTTGCGTAAGAAATGGCAAGTTCTTGCCAAGGTCATCGTACAATTTTTCAACTTGCGGAACCACGGTTACTAACATAAAGATAAGTACACCAAAGATAACGAACAGCACGATAACTGGGTACGTAAGTGCACCCTTAATTTTACCGGCAATTGCGGCATCTTTTTCTTGTTGGTTTGCAACGCGTTGCAGTGACTCGTCAAGCGTACCCGAAAGCTCACCCGCAGAAATAAGCGCAATGAACACTTCGCTAAATACACCCGGGTGCTTCGCAAATGAATCAGAAAGTGAGCGACCACCTTCAACTGATGCAGAAATTTCTTGAATAACTGATTGCAGTTGTTTGTTTTGCGTTTGCTCCATAACAGTATGGAGGCTTTGGCTTAGTGGTAAACCAGCACCAATAAGGGTTGCGAGCTGACGCGTAAACACCACCTTATCTTTTGTGGTAATACGGCCAGTAATTTTTGCAAGAAAACCGCCTTGGCCATTTTCTTCTTTGACGTTGAGCGGTACAAAACCTTGCTTAATAAGCAAACGGGCAGCGGCTGTTTCAGAGTCAGCCTGGATGCTTGATTTAACAATTTTATTGGTGGCTTGGTCGCGCGCTTCGTATGAAAACTTTTTCACGTATTAGCCTCTCATTAGCCTTTCAAATTCAACTAAATCAACAGCGAATTCACGGGCGTTGTCGTACGTTACAGTACCAGCTTGCACCAAACTTACAAGCGTACGGTCCATTGTTTGCATACCAACTTCTGCACCGGTTTGAATGATTGCATCAAGTTGGTGAGATTTACCTTCACGAATAATGTTACGAACAGCAGGGTTGGCAATAAGAACCTCAGCCGCTACCACTCGCCCGCCACCGATTGACGGAACGAGGCGCTGTGAACAGATTGCCATCAAGATGTTAGATAGCTGTGCACGCACCTGTGGTTGTTGGTGTGGCGGGAATACGTCGATCATACGGTCGATAGATTGCGCTGCAGAGTTTGTGTGCAGTGTTGCGAACACAAGGTGTCCGGTTTCAGCAATTGTAATAGCGGCTGAGATAGTTTCAAGGTCACGCATCTCACCAATAAGAACGACGTCTGGGTCTTGGCGAAGGCTTGAACGAAGCGCTGCTGAGAATGAGTAGGTGTCATAGTGAACTTCACGTTGCACAATAACTGACTTCTTAGACTTGTGAGTAAACTCGATTGGGTCTTCGATAGTAATAATGTGCATCGCTTTTTCGGTGTTAATTTTATCAACCAACGCGGCCAAAGTTGTTGATTTACCACTACCAGTTGGGCCAGTCACGAGTACAAGGCCGCGTGGGTAATCTGCAAAGCCCATAACTACTTGTGGCATACCCAGTTCGGTAACTGATTTAATTTCGTTTGGAATAAGACGCAGTGCACCAGCTAAGTTTCCACGTTCGTGGAAGGCATTCACACGGAAACGACCGAGTGTACCGAACGCGAAGCTAAAGTCGAATTCTTTATCTTTCATTAAGATTTGGCGTTGGTCTTGGTCAAGAATAGCAAAAATAAGGCTTTCTACCCCAGCTTCATCAAGCGGGTTAAAACCAGCGACAGGTACAAGTGAACCATCAACACGCAACATTGGCGGCAAGCCAACTTGAAGGTGAAGGTCGGAAGCGCGACGTTTTACTACTTCTTCTAGTAGTACTTCGATTCTTAATTGCTGGTTGTTCATTTGTAATCCCCTACTATATTCATCTTCTTAGGCTGCATCCGATGTTACTCGGTTGACTTCTTCTAATGTTGTGACACCCGCCAAAGCCTTCAAGTAGCCATCTTGGCGCATGGTAATCATACCTTGCGATACGGCTAACCTCTGGATTTCAGAGCTGGTTGCGTGGCTAATGATGAGGTTTTGGATTTCTGTATTTACATCCATTACTTCATATATACCGGCACGACCACTGTAACCATGCGGAGTTTGAGCGGAGTCAATTCCTCTGACTAAAGTATAAGCGCTTTGGTCTGCTAATGGTAGGTCTTTATATCCTAAATCTGCCGAAACCTTTGCAACGTCTGCTGCGGTTTTCGGAAGCAAGTGCCCTACCGTGGCTAAGATGTTTTGTGTTTCAATTGCTGTAGATTGGTAGGTTTCGCGCTTCTTCGCAATACGGCGCACCAAACGCTGACCAATAATTGTGTTCACTGTACTGGCAATCAAGAATGGTTCGATTTTCATATCGAGTAAACGCGGAAGCACTCCAGCTGCACTGTTTGTGTGTAGTGTACTAAATACAAGGTGCCCTGTGAGCGCCGCTTGCACAGCCAAAGCAGCTGTTTCGGCGTCACGGATCTCACCAACCATTACTACGTCAGGGTCTTGACGCAAAATTGAACGAAGCCCGTTGGCAAAGGTTAACCCAACCTCAGCATTTACCTGAATTTGGTTAACGCCGTCCATTTTGTACTCAACAGGGTCTTCGAGGGTCACGATATTGACACTGTCGTCTTTAATTTCTTTCACCAGTGCGTACAAGCTGGTCGACTTACCAGAACCAGTAGGACCAGATGTCAGAATCATGCCGTTTGGACGCTTAATACCGTGGCGAATAACGCGTAGTGAACGCCCAGCGTAACCCATCTCTTCAAGGTCGAAACTGTTACCTGTTTTATCGAGCAAACGAATAACAATTTGTTCGCCCCATACAACTGGACTGATAGCGATACGAAGGTCAACTTCTTTATTCGCAACGCGCACAGTAAATTGACCGTCTTGCGGTACGCGGTGTTCGTCAATTTTTAGGTTTGAAAGAATCTTCACACGGCTTACCAGTGCTGGTTCGATACTTTTTGGCAGTTGCATAACTTCACGGAGGACACCGTCTACGCGGCAACGAATCTTTAGGGCAGATTCAAGCGGCTCGATGTGGATATCGCTGGCCCGGGATTTTACTGCGTATTCAAGAATTTTACTAAGCGCTTGGCTAATTGGCGAATCTTGAACGATTGTCTTAACATCACTCGCCTCTTCGGCACGTTCTTCGTCTTGGGAAACTTGGGCCGCTTGGTCGACACTTGAAAGGTCAGTACGATATTGGTCGAGTACGTGGCGTACGCCTGTTTCAGAGGCCATGAACACCTTAAGTGGGCGTTGGATGCGATTTGCTAAGTAGTCCACTGCCTGTACGTTATTGGCGTCAATCATAGCAACCGCTAAACGGTTTTGCACTTCAGCGAGCGGCACTGCCATAAAGCGTTCAGCAATATCTTCAGGCAATAATGACAAAATGTTCTGGTCGATAATTGTATTCGCCAGGTTTACATACGGCACGCCCGACACTTGAGCAATGGCGTGTGTTAAGAGTTCATCATCAACAATTTGCTGTTCGGACAATAACGTAAATAATGGCTTACTCACTGTAGTCGATTCAATTTTTGCAGAATCAAGGACAGCAGAAGAAACCAACCCCTCCTCTACCAGGAGAGTGATAAGTTTTTCTTGGATATCGTCAGTAAGAAGTGGCATTAGCTAACCTTACTGATTTCCTGGCGTAATTTGCACCTCAACGGCTGGATTAATAGCGTTCTCGTTGAAGATTGTTGGATTAACTTCACCAAGTGTTGGATCAATACGTTCGATAGTCTTCACTTCGACTGGTTCGTTTGCAGAACCACCGAAGATTGCGCGCGTTACGAAGAAAGCGATAAGGACGCTTACCGAGGCGATAAGGACGATCATTGCTATGTCTGTTTTTTTCATGGTTGTACTACCTTTGTTTGCAGTTCAATAGTTTTTGATGGTTCGTAGTAAGCCTTAGCAACGACAGTCATAAGTTGGCCATCGTTTTGGCTTTCAATTTGTAATGATGTCACAGAAATGAGGCGAATAGAACGTTCGAAGTTTTGCAGTACCATCTTGATAGCGTCTTGGTTGCCCTTTACTACAAGGCGGAAGGTGATTTCGTTCTCGGCTGCGCTCGCAGATGCATCAACAGTTGTACCAGTCGAAAGCGACTCTAGGCCAGCAATTGGATCAACTTGCAATGCTTGTACTGAGGTGAGGCCAGGAATACCCGCAAGTAACTTGTTTTGCAGTGATGCACCAAGCGCATCTGAGTTACCTTTCGCAGGCAGCGCATCAAGAATTACCTGTACAGCTTGATCGTTGTCGTTTGCTTTAGAAGCAATGAGCGCTTGGTTAGTATCAAGTACCTGAACTTGGCTAACAAGCTCGGGCGCAACCTTATTATTGTTATCAAGGTTAGAGAGTGTTGTTTGCTTTTCGCCTAGTACCTTTTCGTTGAAGATGACTTTTTGAGCTAAGAAGAAGCTTACAACCATTGCTGAGCCTACTAAAGCTGAAGCAACTGCAATCCAGATAAACATTGTTTTGTTCGCTTGAGCAATTTGACTGCGTTTGCGGATGGCTACATCATTTGGTTTCATTATTCGACATCCTTTGCTCGTTCAGTGAAGATGCTTTTTGGAACACCTAGGTATGAATCGGTTACGTTGCCGCTGATACTAAGCTTGATAGTAAGTACTGGGATTTTTGCAGAGAACAACTCTTCAGGATATTTGAAGCTAAGCGTAAAGCGTAATACTTTTTGGCCATCTGGGTTTTCACCGTAACTAACGTCAGTAGTACTGATGTCAGTTGCTAGTTTGATTTGCTGTTCTTCACCGTCAAGCGTGTATACAATGATTGAACTATCGATTGTTTTCTTAAACACTTCCATTGAATCGTAGGCTTTTGTTTGGCCTTCAAGTTTCAAGGTAGAAAGATCAGTATCAAGCGAAAGGGTAGAAATTCGAACTTCATTTGGTGAAGGTGGAATAACCGCTGACAGAACATCGAACAAACGAGAGTTGATTGACTTCGTGTCGTTCAATTCATCAATACGCTTCATTTGGTTTTGGATAGTAATTAACTTTGAAAGGTCTTCTACCTTAGCAAGTTTTTCGCTACCACTTGTAATTGAGTTATCTACGATTATGTTACGGCCAAATTGAACACCGTAAATATAGATTGCCAAGAGCACCACGATACCACCGGCAACAATACAAGTGATAATTGAACCAGAAATAACCATTCGGCGAGCGCGCTCAGCTTTTAGAAGTTCCTGTTTAACATCTGGAATAAGGTTGATTTCGATCATAGCTTATTTACCCTTTGCGCTAAGCCGATTGCTGAAGCAAACTCTGAAGCAACTGTTGTCAGTTGTTGCTGGTCTGCTTGTGTAACCTGCACACGTTGCCATGGGTTTGCCATTGATGAAGCAACGCCAGTTTTTGAGCTAACATATTCAGCAAAGCCTGGAACGACCGAACCGTAACCTGCAAGCAAGATACCACCCACTGGTGTGTTTGGATAACGAGTTTGGAAGAACTTAATTGATTTCGTAAGCTCAGTTGCAAAGTTTTCAAGTACACCTTCGATAGCACGGTAGACTTGGCCTTCAAGGCGGTCTGGTGCGAGGCCAAACTTCAGAATAAACTGGCGAGCTTGGTCTTCTTGAACGTTAAGGTTTTGGACCGCAGCTTTAATGAGCGATTGAACACCGGTTGGGATAGTACGAACAAGGCGCGGGTTATCACCAAAAGTAATTGCGAGATCTGTTGACTGTTCACCAACATCGATAATAAGACGAGCATCAAGTACACCGCTAGGTAGCAAAGAACGCACCATAGCAAGTTGCGTAGGCTCAGCGCCAATAACGTTAAGGCCGAGGTTCTCAATGAACTCTAGGCGCTCTTCAGCGTATGCGTTAGAGGTACTGGCAATAAGCACTTCTTGCATTTTAGGGTCGTGCAAAGACGTTCCAAGCGCAGCCCAGTCAACCTTAGCTTCGGTAACAGCCATAGGAATGAACTGATCAACTTGGTACTTAATAGTGTTACGGAGCTCGTTTTCAGGCATGATCGGCATTTCAATAACCGTTGTGAAGGTTTTGTTTGAAGGAAGGCCGATAATAACGTTTTTCGTTTTGATGCCGCTCTGCCCTACTGCAGTCATAATAACTTCGCCAAGTCGACGGAGTGCTTCAGGTGATGAAGAGCTGCTAGTTTTTTCATCGAGAGGCGCGTAACCAAAGTGAACAAGGCTCCAAGAATCTGGACCAGCTGAAGACAACTGAACCACACGTACTGCATTAGTACCTATATCAAGTGCAAAGTAATCGCCCACGCCGTGTTTTGCCATATTGTTCATCATTATAGCGAAAGCATAAGCGTAAAAGCAAGGGCATTTAGTTGTATTTTACTCTAGAACCGCGGAGGCAGTTCTTTTGTACTGACAGTCGTTATACGATCGTTGCCTGTGCCGTACACGCTTGCCCACAGGTAGGCATCGGGGCGAATATTGAATATCTCTGCAGGTTTGCCGATATCAGCTCCTACGTCGCTTCCAGCCGTGCGGTACATATAAAGCTTATTCGTCTGAACTGGGCCGTTTATTGTTAACTTTTGATTACAAGTACCGCTAGTAATCGTAGTTGGACTACCCGCCACTACAGAACTACAGGTGTTTATATAACCATTGGTACCTGTGCCAGCTGCAATCAACCAGGCGTCTACGTTTGTCACAGAGCTATCAATCAATATGTTTCTAGCAATAATAATTACTTGAGGAATATCGTTTGCGTCGGCTAATGGGCCGGGGGCGTAATTTATATTAGTCTTAATGGTCACTGTCGCATCAGGGTCGTTAATAACAATCCACTTCCCTTTTCCCGTACCGTCGCCTGCAATTGGCTGCGTGCTTGATATGTCTAAGGTATTGTTGTTGATTGCATACGAACGCGTCGAAACAAGATCTTTAAGATCAACCGCCGTACCGCCAATAGCGTACTTTGCAGGGAAACGAGTAGCGACATTCGGCACTACTGCGTTATTAACATACTTACCTATTTGAGTAGCCACACAGCCAGTACCGGTGTAATTGCTTATTGTTAAGATGCTGAGGCTACATAAATCGCTCGCATTGCTACCGCTGGCATACATTGCGCCTGAGGCCATACCAACAACCGTACCTGAAGGAATAATTGCATACTCTGACCATGAACCGTAGCGTAATCCAGTATTGGCTGATAGCGAAGTAGAAGTAGCTACATAAGAAGTAGCTGCTGCATTATTGACCGTTGCCCTACCGACCACCAGGTCACCACCGAGCACTTGCACTTTTGGCTTTTTCGATACAACCACGCAAGCTGGCGTGCTGTGATACCACTCATTAGCAGTATTGTTATTTGTATATGGTCGCACAGAAAGCGCATAACAAATTCTACTGCCTACTAATAAATCTTCGGTAGTTTTTGAAACAGCTGACAGCGGTGTTGTGCCAGGAGAGAAATTTCGAGTGCCGTTCCCTTCGTTGGTTGCGCCATTGCCGTAATACGTTTGCGGTGCAGTTCCGTTAATTCCGGCACCTGGAATACTTCCTGTTGAGGAAACGACAAAACGAGAAACTTGCCAGGCGATATTATTTGCAGCGCCACCTCCAGAAGATGATACCGCTGGGCTCGCAGTTATTGCTTGCCCAGATTCGACACTACTTGATGGATTTACCGATATGGTTGGCGTTAGCGTATACGGCGGGAGGCGCGCGCGATTAATAGTTACTGGAATGAGCGCAGTGCTACAGCCTGAATTGCTTGCTCGCGTTACACCATTTGTTGAATAACAACGGAAAATACCAATAGTAATAGTTTGGCTATCAGCACCGTTCGCATTATTTGTCGCCAAGCCACTTACATTTAAATTACCCGTTACAGAGCTACCTTGAGTAGTCCAAACATCATTAACACCCTGGAAGTTTCCCCTAAAGAGTGAACCGCCACCTGTAATCGATAGTCGGCTTGATTCAGGATATGCACCACCGACAGTATCAGGTTGCACCTCTACTGCGTAGGATGGTTGCCATGTACCCGCACCTTGACCACAAACATATACAGAACCTCGAATGGTTATACTTGCAACAGTATCCGTTGCACCGATATTCACACCATATGCGTAGTATCCGGTATCCGTCGCTGAGGCATCGGCGTTATTCATCCAAATTGCCCCTTGTGATGTTGGACGACCTGCAAAACAAGCATTGCGGGCACGGTTTTCATCACTATTACATGCAATGCGGTTAGATGGACACGACGCAGCATTGGCAGAATCTGCTGGCAGGATCACAGTCAAAAAACTAAGCGCTAAAATAAATATTCCAACAAAAAGCTTGTACTTGGTTAAGTAATTAGTTCTAGCCATTGCCTTTTAGACTTGAGGTTGGGCTAATATCATCTGGTGAAGTAATAAGTGTCGCATTTTCTTGAATGGCTTTCATACTGAGCGGGTTGTCTAGTTGACCAGTAATATACTTACCTTCGTTTGCTAATGTTTTTAAGACAGCGGCAAACTTAGCTGTATCGTCAACGTTAGTGGTGTACATCGCGTTTGTAAATTGCATATACACACAGTTTGGGTCAGACTGATTGTTATTAATAGCTGCAGCTGCTTTAGCACTACTCGCAAGTTTTGAGCCGTACGCATCTGCACTCGTTTGCGTAAAAGCAGAGTTGTAATCAGAAATTAGTGCAGCACATAAACCACCTTTATTGCTTGTAGCTACATCTTGACCTACCTTTAAGTACCCGCTAATAGATAACGCAGCTAAACTACCGATAAGTAGTACAAGTACCACTGATACGATAACGATTGGAAGACTGTTTCCCTTGGATAGTTGTTGAGAATATTTCATTACGCTTGATTATAGAGCAACCGTAAGCGTAATTCAATCTGAATAAAAACCCGCTGCTACGTTCCGTATAGTGAAATGCATGAATCTTACTGTACTATTGGTGGAAACAATTTTGAGCATATATATCAACCGCTATCGACAGCCAACTACTCTGCTTTGACCCCTGTTATGTTATAATAGTTCTATATGAGTCTATCTATCGCAATTGTCGGCCTTCCAAACGTCGGCAAATCTACACTGTTCAATGCCCTCACTAATAACGATATTTTGGCGGCGAATTATCCATTCGCTACTATCGAGCCGAACACTGGAATTATCGCCGTTCCCGACGAGCGTTTAACAGTGCTTGAAAAAATGTACTCTGCTAAAAAAACTATCCCTGCAACAGTAACTTTTGTTGATATCGCTGGCCTTGTTGCTGGTGCTAGTAAAGGTGAAGGCCTTGGCAATAAGTTCCTTGCAAATATTCGCGAGTGCGACGCGATTGTTCACGTAGTACGTGCATTTGTTAACGATGATATTTTACACGTAGACACTACGGTTAACCCGAAGCGCGATATCGAAGTTATTAATACCGAGCTTATCCTCGCCGACCTACAATCTATTGAACGCCAGATCCCTAAGCTAGAACGCGAAGCAAAGTCCGACCCTACTGCCCGTGCGCAAATTGAAGAACTGAAAAAACTAGAGGTCGAATTGCAATCTGGCCGCCTCGCTTCTGAAGCCGAAGGTGTGAATAAAGAAGTTATACAAAGCCTCCAACTATTAAGTTCAAAGCCGGTTATCTATATGTTTAACGTAGACGAGTTTACCCTTGGTGACGAGGCGAAAAAACAAGAACTAGCCGACCTAGTATCCCCTGCTCTCAGCGTATTCATTTGCGCTAAGCTCGAAGAAGAACTTCGTGGCCTCACTGACGCCGACGCCCAAGAACTCCTTGGCGCATACGACGTTTCAGAATCTGGATTATCGCAACTTGCCCGCGTTGCCTACACTACATTAGGTCTACAGAGCTACCTAACGGCAGGACAGCAAGAAGTTCGTGCCTGGACTATCCGCCAAGGTTCTACCGCTCCACAAGCCGCTGGAGTTATTCACACCGACTTCGAAAAAGGTTTCATTGCTGCAGCTATTGTTGATTTCGATGACCTGGTTGGTGCAGGGAGCGAAGCTGCTGCGAAGGCTGCCGGCAAACTACGAACCGAAGGCCGTGACTACGTTATGCGCCCAGGTGACGTTGTCGAATTCCGATTCAACGTAAGTAAATAAATTCATCTATTGAGTAACTCTGCCGCTGCGATTTAAAATCGTGGCGGTAATTCTTTTGTAGAAGCTACCGGAACCCGACTTGAAGGCCCCGTTGCGTACGCCGCAGCCCAAAAGTACGCGTCGGGACGAAGGTTAAACACTTCGGCAGGTTCAGCCGCTTGTTGAGGCGTACCGGTACCAGCACCTCCGGTTCGACGCAGAACAAGGTGGTTTGCAGAAACCGGGCCGTTAACCGTCAGTTTTTTATCACAGTGAGTGGATAATACGGGCGATGTTTCAGTAATCGTAACGGTTGTAGCACCCCTTAGCCACGTACCGGCTCCACAGGTATTTAACTTTCCATCTAGCCCAGTACCCGATGCGATAAGCCAAGAATCAACATTCGTCACGTCGTCCGAAACAATAATGTTTTTTGCAATAATAACAAGTTGAGGAATACTTGTAACACCCGTAATTGCTCCAGTTGTGTAACGAATATCGCTATCAATAGTAACGGTCGTAAGAGGTGCGTTGATGACTATATATCTACCTGCGTCAATATCTCCTGAACCAGCTGCAATAGAAAGGTTTGGAACACTACTCTTATAAAGCCCGCTCATGTTTGCAGATGGAGTAGCAGAAGTAAGGTTAACGCTCGCTGCAGAGATATTTTTTGTTGTCGCAGAAACCTCGAAGCGGCTAGCAATATTGCCTGCAATACTTGAATTAGAATACCTACCAACACTAGTTGGGTTACAAGCACCCGAAGTTGAATTGGTAAACGTAAGAATACTCAAGTTACATAGCGCGGCTATATTTGAACCACCCGCATTGCCGGCAGCAGAAGCCATTCTTAGTACTGTTCCAGAGGCTACAATACCGTATTCAGCCCACGAACCATAGGTAATACCTGAGGCTAAACGGGTCATTGAAGTTGTAACATTCGATACCACTCCAGCACCTCGACCAACACTAAGGTCGCCACCTAATACTTGAACTTTTGGTTTCTTTCCAACGGTCATACAGTACAGTTGTGAGTGTTTCCACTGAGTACCCGTTGTAGGGTTTGCAGTAGTAGTTGCAGCATTTCGTATGACTGACATTGCGTAACAAATTCGAGTTCCTACGGCTTCGTTACCAATTGTTGTACTTGAAATGTATGACTTTACGTCATTGTCTGCATACCCGGCAGTTTCCGTGCCCGAGCCAGAAGTTGTCGCCCCACAGAGCGTGCTTCCAAAGTACGTACATGGAATACTTGGGCTAAAACCACCCGCTTGATTCGGAATTGCCGCTCCAGGCGCGTATTTCACTTGGGTAATTTGCCACCTGATGTTTGTGTGGGATTTTGTAGTACCATTATTCACAACTCGACCCGTTACTGGCAGCGCACCGGTGCTTGATTCGATCATGCCACCATCTTCAATGTCTGATATTTCAGGTGTTAAAGTGTAATCGTACGGCGTGACACAGTACAACTTTGAGTGTCGCCATTCGGTATTATTAGCAGAAGTGTGGCGCATGACGGACATTGCGTAACAGAAACGCGTTCCACCCGCTTTACCATTAATGTTAGCTGTTGAGCTATATTGCTTGGTTGCAAGCCGAGCATAGCCAGCAGCCTCAGTCCCCGACCCTGCTGTCGTTGAAGTACAAAGCGTGCTGCCCGAGAAATAGGTACATGGAGTAGTCGTGCTCACACCACCAGGCTTGTTCACAATTGTTACACCAGGTTTGTACTCAACCTGAGTTACGCGCCATTGAATATTAGCGTGTGAATTAGTAAGTCCACTATTAACAACCCGAGATACGACAGGCATCGCACTAGTTGCATCAATAATATCTCCATCTGTAACAGATGTAACGTCCGGTACAAGTGCGTAGCTATACGCGACGGTCTGACAATACATTTTCGAGTGTCGCCAATTAGTATCTGATGATGAGTTTCGCTTTACTGACATCGCATAACAAACACGTGAACCACCATTTTCATTGCCAACATTGCCCGTTCCAGCATAGCCCTTTGTCGCATTTTGGGCGAACCCAGCAGCGTCGGTACCCGCTTCGATACTACTACAAGCAATTGCACCTCCGTAATACGCACAAGGGTCCCCCGAGCTCACTCCACCAGCTTTATTGGTAAGCGTTGCACCTTCAGCGAATTTTATCTGTGTTATTTGCTGCTGAATACCCGTATGCGACTTCGTGTCACCTGAGTTTGTCACCTTACCGTTTACCGCCCTATTTCCGAGTGCGCTTTGAATCGTAGCACCATCGGTAATGTTCGTAATGTCAGGAGTTAAGGCGTAACTATACGGAATGTTCGCGCAGGCAAAAGTGTTCGCTCCGGCGTCAGGACTACCTGTAAAGTGCGGTATCCACTGGATACGTTGACACAAGGTATTACCTACATCGCTTTGCTGCACATCATAAAGAGTATACGGGTCTGAAGGAGCACCCGCCCGAGCATAGAGTTGAACAAAGTTATACCCCGTACCTCCCCTCGCGTTACCCAACGGCTGTCTTATGCCGTCCCATCCATTATTAAAGCCTGTTTTTGCAACCTCGTAGTAAATATCCCTGTCCATATTTTGGGGACCAAAGTTACGGAGATCATGGAACCAGTTCAATCGATCACCTGGTTTTGCGGATATAGTGCCATTTACAGCAGCGTTTCTGTTTGGAGTGGCGCTGTTTTGAATATAAGTTATACCTTCAACAAGCCACTGTGTAGGTGGTGGCGGAGGTGGAGTTGGATTGTAACAGAACCAGGCAACGTTCACACCAAAAGTGTATCCTTGAGTGTTTTGTGCACCTAGACTAGTAAAAAGACTTTGTGCGGTGCCCATTGGAATGTACCCGTTACCGCTAGGAATGTACCCAGGCCAATTCTGATTAAACGTTGCAGGGGTGTAATTGTATACTACGGCACGACTTGGGTTACGAGCGCTTGTTTGGACAATGAAGCTAATAACATACGGAGCATTTTCAGCGCGACACGTCGCAGATACAAATGACCATGGGCCGCCATTTTTATAGCCACCAGGCCCACTGCTTGATGAACTATACTGATACCAACCAAAACCATACGTCGATTGCGCGCCACCACTACCGCCACTACCTCCACCACTACTTCCCACGCCCGCAAAAGCATTTTGCGGCATAAGCACACTTGCGAGCGCTGCAATTCCGAAGAATGCGGTCACAATTAAGATAAGATGAAGTTTTTTATTCACTCTTAGGCTCAGGCTGCAATTTGTATTCGGGTGAAAGTGTATACACTGCATCACTCGCCAAATCCGACGTTAGATTCCCGCGAATATTACTATCTGCAAATATATTCTTTTCATGCAAAGCGTTTACGGCCTCGAATGCCGCCTTAGCGCCATCGTAATCAGCCTCATAAAGCGCAATAAGTAGAAGCATTGATTGACATGACGGCTCGGTCTTATAGCCATCTTTAGTTAAAATTTCAGCTTTTACGTTTTTAATACCCTCAACATCAAGTGATGTAGTCGTATCATTCCCTCGCAACATGTAAAACATTGAATTGTTATATTTGTTTATGAGATCTTCACCACAAACAATCTTTGTTGAGCTGGTCTGCATGCTTGAACCAGCCCATACTAATTTCCCCGATACGAACAACCAGGTTACAGTCCCAGTTAAGGCAAGGATAACAATTACACTAATAATAATTATTGGTATTCGCTTCATAGACCCACTATTCAAGTTATTTTCAGATTTCTAACCATAACTATAACGAATTTACCCCTGGAAGGGAATGCTTTTTACAGAGAATTACCCCTATAGCGTTTTGAGGAGGTAGAAGCGTTCTTGATTACCCTTTGCACCAGATACGTCACTATCGCGTTTATCCACAATAAAGAAGTAATCTTTTGACCACATCTCGAAGTCTTTTAAAATCTGACGGCGCATTGCGTCGTTTTTAATAATACCTTTGTTGGTTTGGCCCTTCCCTGCTTCGAATTGTGGCTTCACCATGGCAACAATTTTAGTATTCTTGTCGGAAAGCTCACGAGCGATATGCGGCAGGATGTCGCGAAGGCTAATAAAGGATACGTCGATAACAATAATGTCTGGCATAACAGGCTCTCGGCCTGGTTTTGCGGAAACCCTAAAATCGCGAATGTCAGTTTTTTCGTGAAGCTCGATACGCTTGTCGCGACGAAGTGAGGGATGAAGTTGTTCGGTACCAACATCAACAGCAAATACCTTAGAAGCACCGTGCCGTAAGGCGTAATCGGTGAAGCCACCAGTACTACTCCCTACATCAAGAACAGTTGTTTCTTTGAAGTCTAGCTTTAGAATCTCGGCGACACTAGCCAACTTAAGCCCTGCCCTACTCACGTAACGTTCTTTTTCAACCATCTCGATTAACGTTGGGTCAGACACAAAATAGCCGGGCTTGGTAATAACCTGCCCGGCAACTTTGACTTCACCAAGTTTAATAACATTCTCAGCTTGAGAACGGGTTGGCGAAAGACCGATAGCTGTCATAGCAGCATCAAGACGCTGCTTCACTGCTAGTCTTTCTTTCGTTCGCGGTATTCACCAGTAGAGGTATCGACAGAGATAACGTCGCCTACTTTAATGAATGCTGGAACTTTAACGACGGCACCAGTTTCAAGTGTGGCGTCTTTTAGTACGCTACTTGTGGTGTCACCCTTCACAACGTCTTCAGAATACGTCACTTCAAGGTAAACGTTTTTAGGAAGTTCGACGTTGATAATACGACCATCGAATGATTGTAGCGAAAGTGATTCACCTTCTTTTAGAAACTTTGAAGCTTCTTCAACAATGTCAGCGGCAAGCTGGAATTGCTCGAAGCTTTCAGGGTCCATGAAAAAGAAGTTGTCAGTATCCTTATAAAGGTACTGTACTGTTTGGTTACTAACTTCAGCAGAATCAACCTTTTCCTGACCTTTGAAGGTCTTCGGAATAACGCTACCGTCGATAAGGTTTTTAAGCTTTACGTTCACGATGCTTCCACCGCGACCCATAACCTTTTGGTTGTAGTCGGTAACACGAAAAGGCTTGCCATCGATTTGCACGACGACACCCTTTTTCAAATCAGTTGGCTGATAGTAACCCATGCTGAATTATCCTTGTGCTACGAATGGAAGAAGCGCAAGGTGCCGAGCACGCTTGATAGCAGTTGCTAGTTGGCGTTGTTGCTTAGCGCTAAGGCCAGTTTTACCGATTGGTTCGATTTGACCGTACATGTTAATGAAACGTTGCAGAGTTTTGACATCTTTGTAGTCAAAAAAGGCAGGCGTATCTTTCTTAAGTCGTTTTTGCATAATTATTTTCTCCTATAAATGATTCAATTCAGTCGTTCAGACTAGAAAGGAATCTCGCTTAAATCAATTGGTTTGTCATCGATGTCTTCAATGACGACATCTTTAGATGAGTTGTTGCTAGATGAACTAGCGCTCGATGGACGTGGGTTTGAACCGTTGTCGTCACCGCTAGGGCCATCAAGGAAAGTAACGTCGGTAGCAGTAACCTCGATACGAGATTGCTTTTTACCAGTTTCTTTGTCGTCCCAGCTGTCTTGGCGCAAACGGCCTTGAACGAGCACACGACGTCCCTTAGCTAGGTATTGGATGACCAAGTCACCAAGTTTTTCCCAGGCAGTTACGTTAAAGAAATCTGCTTGATCTTCTTGACCACCACGGTCGACAGCAATGCTGAAGCTGGCGATTGTTTTACCAGTTGTAGTAGTACGTTGCTCTGGGTCACGTGTTAAACGCCCCATTAGGATTACTTGGTTGATACTTTTAGCCATAATTCCCTATCTCCCTCTTCTTATTTCTTTAGTTTGCTTCGTTTGAGTCGTCTTCAGAACGAGATTCAGCACGCTTAGCTTGTTCTGCAAGTGCAGTACGAGCTTTTACATCAACTTTTACGAGGAGGTAACGGAGTACTTCATCGGTAATGTTGTATGTGTTGCTAATCTTCAACGGTGCGTCAGCTGGAAGTTCAACATCCATGTATACGTATACTGCGAAGTCTTCGCGGTTGATAGCGTATGCTAACTTCTTTTTGCCCCAGTTGTCTTCACGGACGATAGTACCGCCTGCGTTCTTGATGATGTCACGTACTTTAGTAAGTGGCGTTTCCAAATCTGCTTCGAGATCTGGGTGGATAAGAACTGTAAGTTCGTATTCTTTCACTAT
>Ga0247813_10000199_pt1 | contig 69875 bp, 99 predicted proteins | sample UWRJL169409C1_FD_180719 | JGI IMG/M metagenome (GOLD analysis project Ga0247813, IMG submission 180719) | Plant litter microbial communities from Arlington Agricultural Research Station in Wisconsin, United States - UWRJ-L169-409C-1 | ecosystem: Environmental > Terrestrial > Plant litter >... | reverse complement strand
GTTAGGCTCGGCCGACACCGACACCGACACCGACACCGACACCGACACCGACACCGACACCGACACCGACACCGACACCGACACCGTCGCCATCACCGTCACCGTCACCGTCACCGTCACCGTCACCGTCACGGACACCGTCACTTACACCGTCACCCCAGCGAAGGCTGGGGTCTCCCGAGGCAAGCACGAGACAGGAGCCGCAGGAGACCCCAGCCTGCGCTGGGGTGACGATGTGGGGCAGCGGTGGTGACAGCGGCCGCGGTTGTGGTGCGAGTAGCAGCAGTAGCAGCGGCAGTCGGTCGCGGTGCCGCCGCTACATCAGCCGCCGGTATCGAGCGAATAACCCGCCGATCGCACCGTACGAATAATGTCGGGGCGTTCGCCGACGTTGATCGCCTTGCGCAGCCGCCGGATGTGCACGTCGACCGTCCGCGCCTCGATGTCCGAATCATGACCCCACACAGCGTCCAGCAGTCGCTCGCGCGAAAACACCCAGCCGGGATGTTCGAGGAAATGCTTCAGCAGGCGGAATTCGGTCGGTCCCAGCGATACGACCTCGCCCGAGCGGCGGACCTTGTGGCCGACCGTGTCCATCTCGATGTCGGCGTAGCTGAGCGCTTCGCCGGCCAGGGCAGGGCGGACGCGGCGCAACACCGCACCGACGCGCGCGACGAGTTCGCGTGGCGAGAACGGCTTGGTCACGTAATCGTCGGCACCCGTCTCGAGCCCGCGGACGCGGTCCTCTTCCTCACCGCGTGCAGTCAGCATGATGATCGGCACGTTCTGCGTCTCGGGTGCGCGGCGCAGGCGGCGGCAGACCTCGATCCCGGAAATCCCCTCGACCATCCAGTCGAGCAGGACGATATCGGGCACCTTTTCCTTGGCGAGCAACAGCGCTTCCTCGCCGTCCGGGGTGTGCGCGATCTCGAAATCCTCGCGCTTGAAATGCCACATCAGCAATTCGGCGAGCGCTGCATCGTCCTCGACCAGCAGCATGCGTGCACGGGCCATGGTCGTTACTCCTGCGGGCCGCCGCGGTCGCGGTCGGCCATTTGGGTGCCGGTCGCGGCGAAATAGACCATCTCGGCGACGTTGGTCGCATGGTCGCCGACGCGTTCGAGGTTCTTGGCGACGAACAGCAGGTGCGCGACCTGGCTGATCGTCTTGGGGTTCTCGACCATGTAGGTGACGAGCGTTCGAAAGATGCTGTCGTAGAAATCGTCGAGCGCGCTGTCGCTCTCGCAGACCCGCACCGCCGCCTCGGCATCGCGTGCGGCAAACGCGTCGAGCACTTCGCGGACCATCTCGCTCGCCATCCGGCCCATCGCCGGCAGGATCGAGATCGGTTCGATGCGGTGTTCGCCATCGATCATCGGGATGCGTTTGGCGATGTTCTTGGCATAATCGCCGATGCGTTCGACGAGGCCCGCGATCTTCAGCGCGGCGACGACTTCGCGCAGGTCGACCGCCATCGGGGCTCGCAGCGCGATGATCTGCACCGCGAGCCGCTCGACCTCCGCCTCCAGCGCGTCGATGCGCTTGTCCTCGGCGCGGACCTGCTCGGCCAGTTCCAGGTCGCCGCGAACCAGCGCCTGCATCGCTTTCGCGATCGCGTCTTCGGCCAGCCCGCCCATCTGCGAGATCAGCCCGCGCAGGCGGCCAATATCGTTGTCGAAGGCTTTCACGGTGTGCGTGTTCATGATCGTCCCTCCACTCAGCCGTATCGGCCGGTGATGTAGTCCTTGGTGCGTTCCTCGCGCGGGTTGGTGAAGATGTCGGACGTGTTGCCGTACTCCACCAAGGTGCCGAGGTGGAAGAAGGCGGTCTTCTGGCTGACGCGTGCCGCCTGCTGCATGTTGTGCGTGACGATCACGATCGCGTAGCGCCCGCGCAGTTCGTGGATCAACTCCTCGATCTTGGCGGTGGCGATCGGATCGAGCGCCGAACATGGCTCGTCCATCAGGATCACCTCGGGATCGACCGCGATCGCGCGGGCGATGCAGAGGCGCTGCTGCTGGCCGCCCGACAGCGCGGTGCCGCTGTCGGTCAGGCGATCCTTGACCTCGTCCCACAGCCCGGCGCGCCGCAGCGATTTCTCGACGATGCGGTCGAGATCGGACTTGGCGCCAGCGAGGCCGTGGATGCGCGGGCCGTAGGCGACGTTCTCATAGATCGATTTCGGGAACGGGTTGGGCTTCTGGAACACCATGCCGACGCGGGCGCGGAGCTGGACGACGTCCATGCTCGGCGAATAGATGTCCTCGCCGTCCAGCTTGATGTCGCCGGTCACGCGTGCGCTGGCGACGGTGTCGTTCATCCGGTTGAGCGTGCGGAGGAAGGTCGACTTGCCGCAGCCCGAGGGGCCGATGAACGCGGTCACCTCGTCCTGGTCGACGTCGATCGACACGTCGTCGATCGCGACCTTGTTGCCGTACGACACGCGGACGTTCCGCGCGGTCATCTTGAGGTTCGGCGTCTTGAGGGTGTTTGGCATTACCAGCGGGTCTCGAACTTGTTGCGGAGGTAGATCGCGACGCCGTTCATCGCGAGCAGGAAGACGAGCAGGACGATAATCGCCGCCGACGTCTTTTCGACGAAGCCGCGGCTGACCTGGTCGGACCAGAGGAAGATCTGCACCGGCAGCACGGTGGCCGGATTGTCGAGCCCCGACGGCGGCGCGGCGATGAACGCGCGCATGCCGATCATCAGCAGCGGCGCGGTTTCGCCGAGCGCACGCGCCATGCCGATAATCGTGCCGGTGAGGATGCCGGGCAAAGCGAGCGGCAGGACGTGGTGGAACACGACCTGCACCGGCGATGCGCCGATACCGAGCGCGGCGTCGCGTATCGAGGGCGGCACCGCCTTGATCGCGTTACGCCCGGCGATGACGATGACGGGCATCGTCATCAGCGCCAGCGTCAGGCCACCGACGATCGGCGCAGAGCGCGGCATCCCAAACGTGCCGAGGAACACCGCAAGACCCAGCAGGCCGAAGATGATCGACGGCACCGCGGCGAGGTTGTTGATCGAGACCTCGATCAGGTCGGTCCAGCGGTTCTTCGGCGCGTATTCCTCGAGATAGAGCGCCGACAGCACGCCGATCGGGAACGCGAGCACCAGCGTGACGACCATCGTCAGCAGCGAGCCCTTGAACGCCCCCCAGATGCCCACGCGGGTCGCATCGGTCGAATCCGCCGAGGTCAGGAAGGTCGTGCTCAGCCCGCTGGAGATGACCCCGCGCGCCTTCAGTCGGGCGAGCACCGCCTCCGCCTCGGGCGTGCCATGGCCCTTGGCGGCAACGTCGATCGGGCTCGCCACGGGAACCTCGAACGTCGCCGCCTTGCCGAGCAGGCTCGGGTCCGCCTTGATCGCGTCGCGCACGGTCACCCATGCGCCGTCGGACAACAGGTCGGTGCCGTCCTTGCCGAACGCTTTGGTCGCGGCGCTGTCCACGGTGCCTTCCAGGTTCGCCGCGGCGAGCGCGAGATCGGCGCCGCGGCCCTGCAGGCGGACCGGATCGACCGGCAGCTTCGCCGCGGCAAGGTCGATCGGCAGCGCGACGCGCGTTTCGGTGAAGCCGGTCGCGCCCTGCATCAGCATCGAGATCAGCAGGAAGGCGAGGAACCCCGCCGACAGCCATACCGCCGCCATGCCCGCGAACCGAAACCGCCGTTCGGACGCATAGCGGCGGCGGATACGCGTCTGCATCGCCTGCGTCGTCCAGTCGGTCGGCACGCGCTCGGCGGGCTCGGCCGGGCTGACCGGCAGCTGGGGGACGAGCGACTCAGTCATAGGCTTCGCGGTACCGTTTGACGACGCGCAGCGCGACGATGTTGAGAAGCAAAGTGACCACGAACAGCGTCAGCCCCAGTGCGAACGCGGCGAGCGTCTTGGGACTGTCGAACTCGGCCTCGCCGGTCAGCAGGTCGACGATCTGCTTGGTGACGGTGGTGGTGCTGGCGAACGGGTTGAGCGTCAGCGTCGCCACGCCGCTGGCGGCCATGACGACGATCATCGTCTCGCCGATCGCGCGCGACACCGCGAGCAGCACGCCGCCGACGACGCCGGGCAGCGCGGCGGGCAGCAGCACCTTGCGGATCGTCTCGGACGAGGTCGCGCCCATCGCCAGACTGCCGTCGCGCATCGACGAGGGGACGGCGGCGATCGAATCGTCGGCCATGGAGGACACGAACGGGATGATCATGATCCCCATCACGAGCCCGGCGGCAAGAGCGCTTTCCGACGAGGCCCAACTGATCCCGACCGACACGGCGAGATCGCGCACCGCAGGCGCCACGGTCAACGCGGCGAAATACCCGTAGACGACCGTCGGCACGCCCGCGAGCACCTCCAGGATCGGCTTCATCCATTTGCGCGTGTTGGGCGCGGCATATTGCGTCAGGTAGATCGCGCTCATCAGCCCGAACGGGATGGCGACGATCATCGCGATCACCGCGCCGATGAAGAACGTCCCCCAGAACAGCGGCACCGCGCCGAGCGACGCGCCGGGATCGCGCGCATCGATGACCTGCGGGCTCCAGTGCGTGCCGAACAGGAAGTCGCCGATCGGCACCACCGAAAAGAACCGCGTCGATTCGTAGAGCAGCGACGCGACGATGCCGACCGTCGTCAGGATCGCGATCAGCGACGCCGCGAGCAGCAGCAGCATGACGACCCGCTCGACCTGCGTCCTGGCGCCGAAATCGGGGCGGACACGGGTGAAGGCGAACGCGCCCCCGGCAAAGGCGAGCAACAGCGCGAGGCCGGTCGCAATCCAGTCGAACCGCGACTGCGCGGTGGCATAGGCCGGCGCCAGAACCCGCGCGAGGTCGTGGAACGCGCCGTAGCTGCGGCCCTCGGCAAGGCTGCGCGCTTCCGACAGGATCGACGCGCGGTCGAAGCCCGGCGGTGGCAACTGCATCGCCGCCGGGGTCTGCAGCACCGAATCGGTGACCAGCGCAGGCGACACCATGCTCCACGCGAGCAGGAACAGCAGCGGCGGGACGATCGTGCACAGTGCGACGAACCAGCCGTGATGCGACGGCAGCGAACTGAAGCGCGCCGTCGTGCCCTTGCGGAACCGCGTTGCGCGGACGCGGGCGGTCAGCCAGCCGATCAGGCCCAGCCCGAGCACCAGAAAGAGAAGGGCGAGGGCGCTCATTTCAGCACCGCCGGATCCAGCACCGTCTCATGCGCGATGATCGCCGCGGATCGCGCCTGGACCGCAGCCGGTGCCGCGATCAGCCCGCGCTTCGCCAGCGGTCCGGTCGCGCCCCAGTTCGCCGCGTACAGCGTCAGGAACGTCCGCAGGCCGGGAATCGCGGTGAGATGCGCCTTCTTCACGTAGATATAGAGCGGCCGCGACCCGGGATACGCGTTGTCGGCGATCGTCGCATAGGTCGGCTTGACGCCAGAGATCGCGACGCCGTCGACCGCATCCTTGTTCTCTTCGAGATAGGAATAGCCGAACACGCCGATCGCATTGGGGTTCGACTGCAGCTTCTGGACGATCAGATTGTCGTTCTCGCCGGCATCGACATAGACGCCGTCCTCGCGCACCCGCGTGCATAGCGCCTTGTGCGCGTCGGGATCGGATTTCGCGAGCGCGGTGGCGGACGGGTCAGAGGTCTCGCACCCCTTGGTCAGGATCAGTTCGGCCAACGCGTCGCGCGTGCCGCTGGTCGCGGGCGGACCATAGACCTGGATCGGCGCGGCGGGCAGCGCGGGGTTTACGTCACGCCACAGCCGCGCGGTGTTGGTCTTGCCGCCCGGGTTCGCCGCCAGAGCCCGATAGAGATCGGTTGGCGTCAGCGCCATTTTCGGCCCGTTCTTGGCTTCGGCAAAGGCGATGCCGTCGATGCCGACCTGGATTTCGAGGATCTGGCCGGCGCCGTTCTTCGCGCACTGCGCGTATTCGCTGGCCTTCATCCGCCGCGATGCATCCTCGATATCGGGATGCGCGGCGCCGACGCCGGCGCAGAACAGCTTCATGCCCGCACCGGTCCCGGTCGATTCGATCACCGGCGCCTTGGCGTCGGGATCGTTCGCGACAAGCTGTTCGGCGATCATCGTCGTGAACGGGTACACCGTCGACGATCCGACAGCGGTGATCTGGTCGCGCGATCCGGCGCCGCCGCCATTCGCCTGGTCAACGCACCCCGTGATGGGGGCACCGACGAGCGCCATCAGTCCTAGAGTCAAACTTCGACGCACCCGAATCCCCGTTTCCGGAACCGGCCCTACCGGCCCAGAGCCGCGTCTGTGTGACAATGCGGTTACGTTTTTGTGACAGCGGCCCTGGACGGTGGCAGGATCACCATCACGGTAGTGCCGACGCCGACCTGGCTGACGATGTCCAGACGCCCGCGATGACGCTCGACGATGTGCTTGACGATCGCCAGTCCCAGGCCGGTGCCGCCGACCGACCGGCTGCGCCCGGCGTCGGCGCGGTAGAAGCGTTCGGTCAGCCGCGGGATGTGCACCGCGGCGATGCCTTCGCCCTGGTCGCCGACCGACAGGCGCACCATGCCCGACGTGTCGTGCCGCAGCGATATCGTGACGGGCGTACCCGCGCGGCCATATTTCATCGCGTTGCCGATGAGGTTGTGGAGCATCTGCGACAGCTGCACGCGGTCGCCCGAGACGGCGGGCACGTCGGGATCGACCAGTCCGACCAGGTCGCGCCCGCGATCGCCCGCCGCGTCCGCCAGTTCGGCCCGCACGTCGGCGACCAGCTGCACCAGATCGACGGGGTGATCCGGCAGGCGATATTTCTCGGCCTCGATCCGGCTGAGCGAGATCAGGTCCTCGATCAGTCGCAGCATCCGCCGCGCCTCGTCGTCCATCACCTTCAGGAAACGGGCGCGGACGGCGGCATCCTCGCCCGCTTCGTCGTTCAATGTCTCGATGAAGCCGAGGATCGACGCGAGCGGCGTGCGGAGTTCGTGGCTGGCGTTGGCGACGAAATCGACGCGCATGCGCTCGGCGGCGTAGTTGCCGGTCTGATCGATCAGGTGGACGATGCGTTGTCCGTCGGACGCCTCGCCGACGCGCATCTCCCAGCGCTGGTCGCGGGTGCCGAGCCCGACCAGTTCGATCGGCCGCTCCAGACCGGCCGGCTCCTCCGCGGCGAGGCGCTCCGCGGCGGCGGGGTGGCGGATCGCGACGCGGGCGTCGTCGCCGACGATATGCTCCCCCAGTAGCGCACGCGCGGCGATGTTGGCACACGACACGCGGCCGTCGCGGATCAGCAGCACCGGTTCGATGATCGCGTCGAGCACTTCGGCCAGGATCGACGGCGATGCGGGCGTATCCGCGGCATCGGCTTCGCCTACATCGTCGCCGGTGCCGGCCGCGACCAACGCCGCGGCGATCCCGCCGACCAAAGTGACGATCGCACCCTGGATACCGGTGGTTATGGCGAACACGGCGGCGGCTGCGACGAGCACGACGACGATCGCCCAGAAGGTGCGCAGGCCAAATCCGGAAAGCATCCGCCAACCCCTACGATATCCGGTGTACGCAGCGCCAGCCCGTCCCGCTTCGGCACGTGCGGGGTGGGGGACGCTGGCGCTTCTTGTCAGCGCTTCAGGATTATGAAAGGGCTGGGGTCTAGCAGGGGCATCATGAGCGACGACACGCGATCCGAAACCGGCCCCGACACGGGCTCAGAGGCACCGACGTCCACGCCGACGCGCCGCATGCTCGTGCTTGGCGCGGTGTCGGCCAGCGCGGTCGTGTCGATCCGGCCCGCCTTGGCGCAGACCGCGGGCTCGGTGCTGAACTGCGAGATCCCGATCCCGGATCCCGGCCGTGCGGGCAGCTATATCGACCCGCAGGGGCAGATCGTTGCATCGGGCACCAAGGGCGCGTTCCCGCCCGCCAGCCGGCCGTTCAAGGGCGAGGAAGTGCGCCGCGCGATGGCGAGCGGCAACACGTTGCCCGGTACCGATTCCGAACGCAGCCGCGCCTATGTGAACTATATCCGTCGGCTGCAGCGCGGCCAGGGCGGCTTCACCTGCTTCGCATCGTTGCAGATGCCGCGCGGGTGAGAGGGCGCTAACATGCTTCGTCACCCCGGACTTGTTCCGGGGTCCATCGCGCGGCAAACCAGTCGACCGGAAGATACGCGGCACGATGGATGCCGGAACAAGTCCGGCATGACGAAGGGGTGGCGTGCGTGATGATCTACCGTGCCCCCCGCGCTGATGCCCTGATCGTGGCCCCGCTCGATGAATTTACCGCCGTGTTCCACCGCGCCTCGGGCATCACGCATCTGTTGACGGAGCCGGCGCCGCAAATCCTGGAAGCGCTGGGCGAGGGCGGGCTGACGCTCGACGCGTTGCTGGCACGACTCTCGGCGGAATACGACCTTGCCGACGCGGATCGCGACGCGCTCGCGGCCCGGCTGGACGAACTCGTCGTCTCCGGCCTCGTCGCCGCGGCATGAGGCACGTTTTCGCGGTGCGGATCGGTCCGGTCGGCTTTCGTGTCGGATCGGATTGGCGCGCGCCGATCGCGGCGCTCGAAACGCTCTACCGCGACTATCCGAAACCCGATGTGCCCGACTTCACCGTCCGCCTGTTCGCGCGCCGTCCATGGCGGCGGTTCGTGCGTCCGTCGGTCGAGATCGGCGGCGACTACATGCTGCCGGAAGCGGCGCCGTTGCCGTTGTCGCAAGGGTTGCTGGCGGCCGAGATGGCGATGAACCTGCAGATGGCGCTCGGCGGTCGACGTTATCTGCTGCTCCACGCCTCGGCGGTCGAGCGCGACGGCCGGGCGCTGCTGATGACCGGCATCTCGGGCGCGGGGAAGTCGACGCTGGCGAGCCTGCTCGCCGCGCGTGGCTGGCGGTTCATGGGCGACGAGTTCGCGCTGCTCGATCCGGCGACCGGCCGCCTCCACGCGTTCCCGCGGCTGATCAGCCTGAAGAACGAAGGCATCGCCGCGGCCATCGCCGCGCGCCCGGATGCGCGGTTGGGGCCGCTGATGCCGGGTACGCCGAAGGGCGACATCCGCCACATGGTCCCGGACGCTCGCGCCATCGCTCAGATGAATGTGCCGGCAAAGCCTGCGCTTCTGCTGTTCCCGCGCTACGGCTTCGACGCCGCGATCCGGCCGGTGCCACCCGGCGAGGCCTTCATCCGGATGACGCAGGCATCGACCAACTATGTTGCGCTCGGGGAGGCGGGGTTCACCGCGCTGACCGGGTTGATCCGGGCGGTGCCGTCGGTGGCGCTCGACTATCCCGACGGCGAGAGCGCGGTCACGCAGGTGGAGGCGTTGTGGGAGGCGCTATGAAGGACGCATGGCCACTCGCCCGCGCGCTAGCCGATCCCGCCACCACCGCCACGCTCGATTCGGCTGGTTGGACTGCGCTGATCACGATGGCGCGTGCCGAGCAGTTGATCGGTACGCTCGCCGTGCGGCTCGACGGGCTCGCCATGCCGGCGTCGGTCGCCCGCATCCTTGAAGACGCGCGTGCGAGCGCCGAACACGGCCGCCGGGCGGCGTTGTGGGAGGCGGAGATGGCGCGCCGGGCGCTTGCACCGCTCGGCTGTCCGGTCGTGCTGCTGAAGGGGACTGCGTTCGTCTCCGCGGGGCTGCTGGCGGGGCGTGGGCGATCGATCGGCGATCTCGACATCCTCGTACCCCGTGCATCTCTCGACGCGGTGGAAGCCGCATTGCTCGCTGCGGGCTGGGAATGGGTAAAGCCCGATCCCTATGACGACGAGTATTATCGCCGCTGGATGCACGAACTGCCGCCGCTGATCCACCGCGAGCGCGACCGGATGATCGACGTCCATCACACCATCCTGCCACTGACCGCGCGGATCACCCCCGATGCGAGCGCGCTGATCGATCAGGCTTGGGACCTCGAAAACGGACTGAGCGTCCTATCACCGGAGGATATGGTGGTTCACGCGACCGCACATTTGATTGCCGATGGTGACATGGCAGGCGGGCTCCGCAACCTTTGGGATATCGATCAACTGTGCCGTGAGTTCGCCGAGCAAGATCCTGATTTCTACCTTAGCGTGATGGAGGCCGGTCATCATCACGGCCTGTCGGAAGAGGTAAGCATCGCTCTACGGCTGGCTGGTCAAATATTCGATACGCCGCTCCGCGCGTATCATTCGCCTATCCGTTTCGAGTTCGAAGAGCGGATCGGCGACCGCTGGTTTCGGCGCCGCCTGCTGGCGCGAGATGGCTGGGGTCGCCCGACCCGGCCGTTCACGCGCTTCGCCTTTTACGTCCGCTCGCACTGGCTGCGGATGCCGCCGACGATGCTCGCGCGACATTTGTGGACCAAGTGGCGGAGCGGTTAGTGTAGCGTCTTGCCGACGATACTGCTCCGCCGCCGGATCGTCGCGACGATCAGCAGCATCACACAAATCGCGATCGTGTCCGCGATCCAGTCGCGGATGTCACAGTCGCGGTGCAGCGCGGGAATGGACTGCAGCACCTCGACCATCGCGCCCAGGAACGACAACCGCTCGCCGATCCGGAACAGCTGCGCCTTGGGATAGGCGAGCGCCGCCAACAGCGCGAGGGTCGCGAACGCCAGCATGTGCTGGGCCTTGTCGTTGGCGATCGGCACGATCTGCGGCGGCTTGGGTAGCAACGCCATCGTCACGGCAAAGGCGATCGCCGCGAACAGCGCGACGCGGAACAGCCAGATCGTCCGCGCGCTCATGCCGACAACCTCTCGAGCGTCGGCAGCAATTCGACGTAACCATCTATGATCGCGTCGGCACCCAGGTCCGCGACCGGCTGCATCAGGAACCCGAAGCTGCACGCGATCGTCGGCAAACCCGCAGCCTGCCCGGCCTGGATGTCAAAGATCGAATCACCGACGAACGCCGCGCTTCCACCCCCCGACCGGCGCACCATCTCGTGGATAGGTACCGGCGAAGGCTTGGCATTGCCCGGCCCCATCGTGTCCCCGCCGATCACACATGCGAACCGATCCAGCAGGCCGAGCTCGCCGAGAACCTTGGTCGCCAGCGCCTCGAGCTTGTTCGTGACGATTGCGACCTTTGCCCCCCCCGCGTCGAGCGCGTCGAGCGCGTCGAGCGCACCCGGATAGGGGCGCGTCACCACCGCGATGTTCGCTTCGTAATAGTCGAGCAGCCGCCGGTGCAGCAGATCGAGCGTCGCCGTGTCGCACCCCCCGGTCGCGGCCATGCCCTGTGCCAGCATGTGCCGTGCGCCGCCGCCGATCATCGGCTTGACCTGCTCCACGCTCAGCAGCGGCCGGCCGATCGATTCCAGCGCATGGTTCACCGCCGCGGTCAGGTCGCCGCTGGTGTCGAGCAGCGTTCCGTCGAGGTCGAACCCGACGATATCGAATGAAAAGTGCGTCATGCCGCAGCCGCGTGCCAGCCTCGCTATGGAATTGGCAAGGCTTTCGTGGCAGCGAACGACGATGACCACAGCCGCTCTCGCCGTCATCATTCTCGCCGCCGGCAAGGGCACGCGGATGAAATCCGACCTGCACAAGGTGCTGCACCCGATCGCCGGGCGACCGATGCTGCTGCACCTGATCGCCAGCGCTAGCGCGCTTTCGCCCGAGCGCACCGTCGTCGTGACCGGCGCGGGCCGTGAGCAGGTCGAGGCCGCCGTCGCGCCGTTCGGCATCGCCACCGCGCTGCAGGCCGAGCAGCTCGGCACCGGACACGCGGTCGCGCAGGCACGCGAGGCGCTCGCCGGTTTCTCGGGCGACGTACTGATCCTGTACGGCGACGTGCCGCTCGTCACCGCCGCGACGATGCGACGGATGGTCGAGCGCCTGCACGCAGACGACGCGCCTGCGGCAGTGGTGCTCGGGTTCAGGCCGGCCGATCCGGGCGCCTATGGCCGCGTGATCGCCGATACCGCAGGACGCATCGATCGGATGGTCGAATACAAGGATGCATCGCCGGACGAGCGCGCAGAAACGCTGTGTAATTCAGGACTTATGGCGGTTCGTTCCAACGATCTCTTCACGTTGCTCGACCGCGTCGGCAACGACAATGCGGCGGGCGAATATTACCTGCCGGACATCGTCATGCTCGCCGCCGCTGACGGCCGCGCGTCCGCGGTGATCGAAACCGCAGCCGCCGAGGTCGCGGGCGTCAACAGCCGTGGCGAACTCGCCGGCGTCGAGGCGGCGTGGCAGGCCGAACGCCGCGCGCGTGCAATGGCGGAGGGCGCGACGCTGATCGCGCCGGACACCGTCTGGTTCGCGCACGACACACTGCTCGGCCGCGACGTCGTGATCGAGCCGAATGTCGTGTTCGGTCCCGGCACCAGCGTCGGCGACGGCGCGACGATTCACGCGTTCAGCCACCTCGAAGGCGCGACCGTCGGCCCGCGCGCGCAGGTCGGCCCCTATGCCCGCCTCCGCCCCGGCGCCGTGATGGGCGCGGAGTCGAAGGTCGGCAATTTCGTCGAGATGAAGAAGGCCGTGCTCGGCGAGGGTGCGAAGGCCAGCCACCTCACCTATCTGGGGGATGCGGAGATCGGCGCGGGCGCGAATATCGGCGCCGGCACGATCACCTGCAACTACGACGGCTATTTCAAGGCGAAGACAGTGATCGGCGCGGGCGCCTTCATCGGCTCCAACTCGTCGCTGGTCGCACCCGTCAACATCGGCGCAGGCGCGATCGTCGCTGCCGGATCGGTGGTGACGGCGGACGTCGGCGCCGACGCCCTGGTGCTCGTTCGGCCGGTGCAGCAGGAAAAGCCCGGCTGGGCGAAACGCTTCCGCGAACGCATGATCGCGCGCAAGGCGGCAAAGTGACATCCGATCTGCGGAGTATGATCTAAATGTGCGGAATCCTTGGCATACTGAGTTCGTCCGATGTCGCCGACCGGCTGCTCGACGGCCTGAAGCGGCTCGAATATCGCGGCTATGATTCGGCCGGCATCGCGACCGATCACGACGGCGCGATCGAGCGGCGGCGCGCGTCGGGCAAGCTCGTCAATCTCGCGAACGAACTCGCGGCGCATCCGCTGCCGGGGCGGACCGGCATCGCGCATACCCGCTGGGCGACGCATGGCGGCCCCACCACCAACAACGCCCACCCGCACGCCACCGGCGAGGTCGCGGTCGTCCACAACGGCATCATCGAGAACTTCAAGCCGCTCCGCGACGAACTGCTGGCGCGCGGCCGGACGTTCAGCAGCGAGACCGATACCGAGGTCGTCGCGCATCTGATCAGCGAGAAGGTCGAGGCCGGCATGGATCCGGTATCCGCGGTGCGCGACGTCCTGCCGCGGCTGCACGGTGCGTTCGCGCTGGCGATCCTTTTCCGCCAGCATCCCGACCTGTTGATCGGCGCACGGCTCGGCTCGCCGCTGGTGGTCGGGCATGGCGACGACGAGATGTATCTGGGCTCGGATGCGCTCGCGCTCGCGCCGCTGACGCAGCGGATCGCCTATCTCGAGGAGGGCGACTGGGTCGTCCTCACCCGCGACGGCGCACAGGTCTACGACCGTGACAACGTGGCGGTCGAACGCGCGATCACCCTCTCGGGCGTGTCGGGCGAGAGCGTGTCGAAGGGCAATCATCGCCACTTCATGCTCAAGGAAATCTACGAGCAGCCGATCGTCGTCGCGCAGACCCTGCGCTCGTATCTGAAGCGGATGGAGGGGGAGGTCTCGCTGCCGATCCCCGAATTCGACCTGTCGACGATCAAGCGCGTCACGATCGTCGCGTGCGGGACGAGCTTCTACGCGGGCATGGTCGCGAAATACTGGTTCGAGCAGTTCGCGCGCGTGCCCGTAGACCTCGATGTCGCGTCCGAATTCCGTTACCGCGCGCCGGTGATGGAGGATGGCGGCCTCGCGCTGTTCATCTCGCAGTCGGGCGAGACCGCCGACACGCTCGCCGCGCTCCGCCATGCGCGCGCCGAGGGCCAGAAGATCGCGGTGGTCGTCAACGTGCCGACCAGTTCGATGGCGCGCGAGGCCGATCTGTTGCTGCCGACGCATGCCGGTCCCGAGATCGGCGTCGCATCGACCAAGGCGTTCACCTGCCAACTCGCGGTCCTCGCCGCGCTCGCCGCGAATCTTGCCAAGGCCAAGGGCTTCCTGAACGCCGAACAGGAGCGCGACATCGTCCGTCACCTGGCCGAAGCCCCCGCTGCATTGAACGGTGCGCTCGCGTATGACGAGGCGATCCAGGCGATGTCCGGCGTCATCGCAAGCGCGCGCGACGTGCTGTATCTGGGCCGCGGTACCGATTATCCGCTGGCGCTGGAAGGTGCGCTGAAACTGAAGGAAATCAGCTACATCCACGCCGAAGGTTACGCGGCGGGTGAGATGAAGCATGGCCCGATCGCCTTGATCGACGAGCATGTCCCGGTGATCGTCATCGCCCCGTCGGGGCCGTTGTTCGACAAGACCGTCAGCAATATGCAGGAGGTCCAGGCGCGGGGCGGCAAGGTCGTGCTGATCAGCGACTATGACGGTATCCAGGCGGCGGGCGAGGGCTGTGTCGCGACGATCACGATGCCGAAGGTCCACCCGCTGATCGCGCCCTTGGTCTACGCGGTGCCGGTGCAGCTGCTTGCCTATCACGTCGCGGTCGCCAAGGGCACCGACGTCGACCAGCCGCGCAACCTGGCGAAGAGCGTGACGGTCGAATAACGGCTAAAGACGGGGCGCCGAGCTTGACGGCGCCGCGTCGCGGGATGAAGCGGGCGCAGGCCCCATCGGAGGCCGGGAGATGCGCATGACCGAGGCCCCGTTGATTGCCGGCATCGAACTCGGCGGCACCAAGTGCATCTGCATTTTGGCGCGCGGCCCCGATGCGATCGAAGAGACGGTGCGCATCCCGACCACGCGGCCCGACGAGACGCTGGCGGCGATCGAGGCGGTGCTCGATCGCTGGAGCGGCTTCGTCGCGCTGGGCATTGCCAGTTTCGGCCCGGTCTCGATCGACCGCCATGCCGGCGATTATGGCCATATCACCTCGACCCCCAAGCCAGGGTGGGCGGGTACCGACATCGCTGGCTGGTTGCAGCGGCGGTACGGCGTACCGACCGGCTTCCACACCGACGTCGTCGGTGCCGCGCTGGCCGAAGCACGCTGGGGCGCCGCCAAGGGCCTGGCCGACATGGCCTATGTCACGGTCGGCACCGGCGTGGGGGTCGGCATGATCGCCGCGGGCCGCCCCATCGACGGCCTGACCCACAGCGAACTCGGGCATATCCGGCCGGTCCGCGCGCCGGGCGACGACTGGATCGGCAATTGCCCGTTCCATGGTGCCTGCCTGGAGGGACTGGTTGCGGGCCCGGCGATCGCCGCACGGATCGGCCATCCGGCCGATGAGGCTCCGGCGGATCACCCGGTATGGGACGGGGTTTCGCATGCCCTGGCGCAGTTGCTTCACACGCTGGTGTTGACGGGCGTTCCGCGGCGGATCGTGATGGGCGGCGGCGTCATGAATGCCTCACACCTTTTTCCGCGGATCCGCGCCGCGATGACGCGCAGTCTGGGCGGCTATGTCGCGCTGCCGGAGGTCACGCTGACCGACAGTTACATCGTGCCGCCTTCACTGGGCGGCAACGCCGGCCCACTCGGCGCGACCGTGCTGGGCGAGCAGGCGCTGCACGACCAGTACTGAACGTCGTTTACGGGCCCATGACAAAGTACCGCAGAACTACGTCGCTGGATAGCACTGTTTTCCAATGTTTGAATGGTCCTCATCCGTTCCGCTCCCATGAAAGCACCGCCGCAGATGCTAGTGTTTGCTGGTTCCGTTGCCGCGCGTAATACTCGACCAGGCGAAGCGACTGGCCCGATATGGCTGCCGTCTCAGCCACGCTGCACCGGGCCTCGAGTAGGGCGATGACGGCGTTTTTGCGGAGGCCGTGCGGCACCACATCTGCGCCGAGCGTGGCAGCAAAGTCTTTGAGCGCCTTACGGGCTGTGACCTGTGCCATAGGCTTCGCGCGACCCGCGGTGACGATCAGGAGGCTGGCACGGGGCGCGCCTGCCAACTCGGCACGCAGCGCGCTATGGAGTGGAATCAGCAACTCCTTGCCGGTCTTCTGCTGGCGAACGAATAGCTGGTCGCCACGCAGGTCGGCCCATGTCATTTTAAGAACGTCGCCAAGGCGTTGGGCGGTGTAGTAGAGAAGGTGGGTTAGGAGCCGAACGCGGGGCTCGTCACTTGCCAGCGCGGCCACGAGAACCGGCGTCGGCCAAGGATCGTGCTCGCCGACCTTCAGTGGCGTGATGTCGTCGCAGGGGTTGCGATCGATGTAGCCGCGGTCCTTGGCCCATTTGAACATCGCTCCCGACGACGCTAGAAACATATTTGCGGCGCCCGGCGTCTTCCCCATCTTGTCGAAGAGCAACAGGATGTCGTGCCGCTCGATCGCCCGCGCGGGCGCGGTTGGCAGCAGCGCGCCCAGCCGGGTCAGATACAGATCGTAGAGCCGCTTGCTGTTCGCTGCCAGTTCGGCGTATTTGTCGCCGCGTTGATATAGATCAACCAGCACCGGAATCGTCACACCGCGGTCAACCGTCTTGGTCGCTCGCGTTCTGTGACCCCTGAGCGTCGCATAGACCCGCGCGAACTCCGGCTCATGGATATGCGGGAGTTTCGCGAACACCTTCTTTCCACCGACCATCTTGCCGGTGTCGAAATAATAATAGTCGCGGCCCTTCGAGCGCACGTGCTTGATCCAAGGCAACTGCTTAGGCGGCAAGACCCGGTTGCTCCTTCCGCCAATCGTAGGCGCGCCCGGTCAACTGCCGAACGTCCTCGTCAAGATCGTCGATGCACCAGTGGTCCTCACCGCCGAACGGCACGGGCTGATGGATGCGACCGGCTGCGACCTCCTGCATGAACTTGGCAGGCGATAGGTCGCAGTAGGCGGCTGCGGTTCCGCGCTTCATCATTTTAGGCCACGGCCTCGTCATTGGCCCCCTCCCACAGTTAGCGCGAGGGGAGCGGCGGGTAGCGGCTGCCAATGCGTCGGCTTTCCATCAACCGGACAGTCCCGACCGATGGCATAGCCGGTCGTCATCCATCGGCGCCCGGTTCCCATGTCGACCAGCATCGCGCGGTACACACCGTGCCCGTAATGCTCGGCATTCGGGATGAAGACGAGCACCGACGCGTTCGTTGGCGCAGTCTCGATCGGCTGCCACGGGTCTGCAATCGCCTCCCGGTCCGGCATGGCTAGGGCTGCGAGAGTGCGGTCCCTGCGTTCCGTGGCCTCCTGTTCGGTCGAGCCATGCACCGTAGCGACCACTGCGTAACCGCCCATCGTCTGAACTTCCGCGGTCCACAGGGGGCCATCGTCGCCGTCGCCATCCGGGTCCTGCCAGACCGGGCCGGCAACATACTGCGCTTCACGCTCGCTCATCCCACCCTCCCGATACGCGCAGCATGTGATCGGAGGCGAAGCGCGGCTGCTACCAAAGCGAGCGGGTGCGACTGTGCGAACCCTGACCACTGGCCACCCAAGTTGGCGTTCGCGAAAACATGGACCGTCCAGCCGAGTGTCTGGTGGTCGGGCTGATAGACCTCCATGTGATCCCAGGGCTCGACAAGCAGCGTCATCGCCGCGTCGAGTGAAGTGGTGTAGCTCGGCACACAGTTCCGGGGCGTAGGCGGGTTCCCCCAATACGTCGGCTGTCCCGGGACGCCATCGACAAGTTGGCAGATCACGCCCTCCAGATCGCGATCGCCAGCTTCCGCCCCCTCCACCCGATCCGCGAGATCGCGATAGGCCTTCTCTGGGGTCATGATGGTTGTCCTTGAAGGTGGGCGCGGACAGCGAGGCCGAGAGGCATCGCGCGGATTTGGCGCTCATTGCGGTGCATACGGCTCTCAACGAGGCCCATCGCTTCCAGATCATGGCCGACACTGCGATGGCAGAAGCCGGTCCCCTTGACCCAGCGACTGCCGAGTTGCGTCATTAGGCGTCGATGCGTACCGACCAAGGAAGCGGCCACCCGTTCTACTTCCGCGCCGCTCATGACTGACCTGCCTTTGCGATAGCGCGGATGGCGGTGGCGCATTCGGTGCACGCGAACCGCTCCATGATCGACCCAATTGGCTGCGGCGTGGCGTACTGCTCGCTCAGGAACTCGCGCGCTTGCTGCTCACAGATCTCCGCCGCCTCCTCCAGCCCCGCGAACCGTCCTTCCGCGTGGCGGTCGGTGGTGAGGGTGGCGATCGGTGGGGTACATGCGGTGATGCTCTTAGGCAGGTCCTCGGCGTGCGCCTCTGGACTCCACGGCCACAGCGCGACGACAGAACGGGTGAACGGCCAGTGCGGATCATTCTGCATTCCGCGGGCGACCGTGTACTCTTCCGTCATCCGGTTGTGGTATGCTGCCCACTGCACGGCGGTTTCGAAGTCCGGTGCTGCGTTCACATCGTCGGGTCCGATTGTATGCAGACACCACAGGTTAGGGTCCGCTCGGAGCGCCTGGTTGTTTGGCTCTTTCATGACAGGACACCTTGCTCGCGGCTGATCGCCATGAACTTTTCGATCTTCTGGCGCTTAGCCCGCGTCTGCTCGACGGTCGGCCATAAGTCCGCAAGACCGAGATGGCCCTCGTCGGACAGCATCAGCGCGACGCTCCACAGGTCACGTAGTTCCTCCGCGATGCGCTCGGCATTATCCAAGGGCTGCCCCGCCTGCACTTCCGACAAGCCGAAGCGCAAAGCCTTGCTGACACGCTGGCCGACTTCGCAGCACTCCTCCGCGAGGCACGACAAGAGATGTTCCGTGCGGTTCACTTCGCCTCCTCCTTCGATCCGGCGGGCGAAAGGGCGGCGGGGGTGTAGGCGATGATGTCAGCGCCGATGTCGCGGGATGAAAGGCCGTGCTGCCAATCTAGTCCGCCGTCTTCATATGGCTCATAGAACTCGCCATCATCTCCGAGAACGCGTCCACCGTCCCAATCATCAGGCGCGCGTTCGTCGCCACCCCACGGCTTCATGCCCTTGGGTATCATCTTCCCGACGTCGGCAGAACGATCCCCCGCGTCGTCAGACCCGATCGGTGCGGCGTCGGGCAGTGCGGGAAGCCCATCGTCACAGGCGCCTAGGCGCGACGGACGCCACGCAACCGGCGCCCCCTTGCCTTGCACGAAATGGTCATGCGTCCAGCACCAGCCTGCGAATTTCCATTCGTCTACGCCAGTGTCGGCGAGCGTATTGAACCCGACCGTGCAGGCGAGGATACCATCCTGTAGTGGGTGGTCCCCTTCGCTGTAGTCGACCACCAATTCGACTAGCTTGCCCGACTTTGCGTCGTCGGTGATCGGTAGCCACGCGGAAGCCGGGTCGTAGAACTCGACAATCCACGCATCATCGTCCTCGGCATGCACAGCCTCAGCATCAGCGCGCCGGGCGTACCGTGTCGCTTGCTCGCGATCATCACCCCAGCGGCATTCGCCATCGGCCCAAGTCCGCCAGCGGTTGCGATCCGCAGAACCCACGATCCAGCCGGCTCCAGCCCTTTCGCTCTCTGCGGCGGCGGGGGTGGCGAGAGAGGCTTCAAGCATCTCGGCGAAACCGGCGTTGGTGCGCGCCTTTTCGTATTTGCCCGCCTTGCCATGCTCGTCGGCGTAGAACTGGAACTGCGCGCGCGCCTTCTCAGCCGCCTCCCGCAGCTTCTCCCCCTCCCCGCTGATCGTGGGGGTGGTAACAAGCGGCATGCTTTTCAGATGGTAGAAAGTCTCATACGCAGCGGCAAGATTTCGCAAATCATCCTCGCGCACCTTGGCCCATTTACCGCTTGCAGTCCGGTACATGCCGTCATCCACGCAGCCTGGAAGTATCCGCGCAGCCGCATGGTTTAGCGCGGCTTGTGCCTTTAACTTATTGTCGCTGATCGCAGGGACGGATGTGGAGGCTAGAATTGCATCAACCCGATCCTGTAAGGAAGGGTACTTACCGTCATCAATGCGCTTGAGAACCTCAATCAAGCTGTCCTCTTGCGACTTGCTGATCGCAGGGACGGACGTGGTGGCGGCGAGGGCGACGCGCATACCGGCAACATAAAGACGGGCACTGACCTCCCGCTCGTCATTCGGCCAATCTAGGCGCGCCTCTTCGTAACCGCGCAAAAACGCCTTTTCCATGTCCGCCTCCCGCACCGGATCCGCGCGCTCGGGGGTTTGCGCTGGGGCTGCGAGACGTTCGAACCTGCCGTCGTGGAACTCAGCGGTGTTGCGCGCCCACAGCTTGCTATTCTCGCCGCGGTAGATCGTCAGCGCCGCGTGATCGCCCTGTAGCTGCTCGGCCTGCAACTCTGCAGTCCCGACCACCTCATAGACCGTGCCGCGCTTCAGATGCCGGTAGCGCTCCACCACAACCCTATCCTCTGCCCCGCTCACTGCGGTGGAATGATCCGTGTTCGTCATAGTAGTTCCTCCACGGTGATGTTGCCGGTCGCGAAACAGCCGGTATCGATCCACGACATGTTGGCCGCGCGGATCGGCTGCTTGACCGGCGTGTGGCCGAAGTAGACGTGATCGACGCCGCGGATCGGGACGAGGTTGCCGCTGCGAGCTTCCCGCACTCGTTCCCTGGCCCACTGCGCATAGTCGCGCACCTGTGGGGTATCGATCCGGTCCATGAACTCGTCCCAGTCGGTGCCCGGCAAGTCGGCATGCACGAGCCCGACCTTGCGTCCGCTTGGCGTTGTCACCGTCATCGCGACGGGCAGCGCTGCAACCTTGGTTGTCAGACGCCGCTGCTCTTCGTCGCCGAGCATCGCGAACCAAGCCCCGCCATTGACGACGTGCATACCTTGCGCATCGTCGTTGCCGGGCTTCATGGCTTCGATCATGAACACCTCGTGGTTGCCTTGGATGCTGTCGAACCACGGCTCGTCCAGCAGCGCGAGAACACCAACGCTATCCGGCCCGCGGTCAACCAGATCACCCAGCGCGAACAGTCGGTCGGTGGACTTGTCGAAGCCGATCGCGTCCAGCTTGGCCATCAGCGCGTCGAGACAGCCGTGAATGTCGCCGCAGACGAACATGCGCCCATTCACAGCCGGTTCCAATTGACCGCAAGCTGCTTCAAAAACGGCATCGGCTGCGGGGTGCCGGTGCGGTCCGTTCGGTGGGTCTTCCAGTGGGGGAGGGTCACGCGACGAACTCCTGATCGTCGGTGAAGCCATCGCCCATGTCGGTCTGGTCGCGGCCTTCGGATGCGGCAGGGTTGGCCAGCTCGTCGCGCCGGCGTTCTTCCGTCTCGCCGATCTTGTCGCTCAACTCGGTCCTGTTGGCGCGCAGCTTAGCGATACCTTTCGCGGCAAGCGTCATTACCCGATCGAGGGCTTCGATGTCGGTTGCGCCCTTGATTGCGGCGATCTGCGTTTCAGCCCAGACAGCGGCTTCGTCGACCTTCTGTTCGACGACCAGCGGCCTGATCTTGTGGAGCTTGCTGACCTTCTGGCTCTCTTTCACGACCAGCGACTTTTCGCCATCGATGTGGGATGCCTGGTCGATACGGATGCCGCCAACCTTGACGCCTGCCCATGTGACGCTCGGGTCGCGGAACAGGCGCAGGGACTTGCCGACATACTGACTGGCATCGGCTCCCCAAAGCGCAACGATAACGCGGCTGACAGTCTTGCACGGGCGGAACAGCTTGTCCGTTCCCTCCAATGCCATCTGCACAGGCTGCTCGGTGCCGGGGTTGATCTTCACGCTAGCGATCGTGACGACGCGGGGGCCGGCGATCAGGTCGTCGGCGTTGATCTGGTCGGATTTCGCGACGATGACGGAACTCATATCTGTGCTCATAAATGCCTCCAGGCTTTGTTCTTACGGATGCGACAAATCAGCGATGCGCTGACGGAAAATTGGCGGGCGAGTGCGACACCTGTTCCGATTGCGGCAGGGTGCAGCCGGATCGTTCGGATGGCTTCGCTGGTCAGCTTCGCCCCGCCGTGCTTCTCTCCGCGACATGTCTGATCGGGCTTAGTCTTGCGCCCGTGGCGATCCCCGATTGCCCGGGTTCCGTGGCGTAAGCAGTCAGCCATATTCTCTACGCGCGTCGCCCAACGGAGATTGCTCGCGTGATTGTTGCCGGGGTCGCCATCGTTATGAGCGGCCTGATGCTCCGGCGTCGGTGCGGGGCCGTGGAATGCCTCGCAAACTACACGGCTGACAGGCCGACGTTTCGCGCCATCGGGGCCGGACATTGTAACGATGGAATAGCCAGCGTTATTGAGCCAAGGCCGGACGATATTGCCCGCCGGGTGGCCGCGCTTGCTAGCAACCCGGCGCCTTATGCAGCCCGATGCGCTCACTTCATAATCAGTGAACCCCGGCACTGTGCGGAACTCACTGGTCACAGATATATCTCCTGTTCAATGACACGCTCGGTCGGCACCCAGCGGATGCGGCCGGCGGAAAGTTGGGTTTCGTATTCGCCGATGATGTCGGCGACGCGCTGTTCAAAGGACGTGGCGGCTTCGACGATCGCGGCTTGTGTGGCTTCGTTCACACCCTCGCGGATGACAGCCATCGGCATGCCGCCCGAGTACGAGACGTAATCGATCCAATCCCGCTCGGTGACGAGCAAGCCGGTCTGCAGCTGCAGGAAGTGTTCTTCCGGCGTGCCATCGACGAACGTCTGCACCTGAAATTTCTGCCGGCGAGATTTGCACTCGATCAGTCCGTCATCGCCGACCAAGCCATCCGGTGAATAGCCAATCGTGAAGCCGAACCGGTTGTTCGTGACGAACCCGCACTCGGTGACGGCGTCGAACGCCTCGGTGTATGCCAGGCGCGCGCGGATCTCGTCCTCGTGGCCGCGCAGCATATCGTCACCGATGTAATGCGGCTCGACGTACCGGGTGATGCGCTGGGCTGCTAATTCGTAGGCATGCGCCCGCGTCTTGTCGTTGTTCGCGACCTTCAGCGTGGGCGTCAGGATCAGCTTCATCTCAGAAGCACTCAATACGCCGCAGCGTATAGCCAGCCATTCCGTGCTGCCCTGCTCAATTTCAGGGTGATAGACGATCGTCATGCGTACCTCCGCTCGACGGTGCAATCGGGGCGCGGTGCGGTCCTAGTGTTCCGGCGCTTGTCGAAAGCGCCATTGACCCACCTCGAAACCGAATGCTCGCTGACGCCGAAGTGCGTTGCCGCTTCGGTGATGCTGCCGAACGTCTGGCCCTTGATGTTCCAGACGAACGTGCCTCGACGGTTCCGGCCCTGAACCTGGGGTGTCGCCCACCGCACATTTCCCGGCTCGTAGCCGCGCGTCGCGTCGATGCGATCTAGGGTGGTGCCAGCCGGGCGTTTGCCGACGTGATCAAGGAACGCCGCGAAATCGGCGGACCATTCGGCGCAGACCGTAACCCCACGCGCGCCGTACCCGGCATAGTCTTTATCGGTAGGCGTTTCGCACCTGCGCTTCATTGCGATCCAAGAGCCGTATTCTGAAGTGCCTTTCCCGCCGTGCTTGGTCGCACTGGCGGACCATTTTTCGCGAGCAAGGCACCCGCAAGATGCCGACGCACCGCTCTTGACGCGCGAATAAGCGGACTCGAACGAGACCCCGCAATCGCAAAGCCATGCGGATTTGATGTGTCCGTCGCCAGTTCTGCCAGCGTCACGCTGGACCAGCGTCAGCCGATTGTAACGCTCGGGTGCGGCCGGCGCGTTCACGAAACCACCCCCGCAGCCCGAGCCGCAATCAGCGCGATCGCAACGGCGGCAATCCCAGCGGTGCCGAGCCGGACGCGGGTAAGCGATGCCGAACGTTGGCCGACTGGCGACGGCTTGCATGTCCGGCAGCGGCAGAACCCGTCATGAATGGGGTGCGCGTGGTTGACGATCACGGCCGAGCCTCCCCGGTGGCGCGGGCGAGCAGCATGGCGTCGGCTAGCTTGTATGCATCGGCAGCAACTTGAGCCTCTGCGTACGCAAATCCGGCAGCTTCGATGCCCGCGATCGCTTGGCCGGCAAACCAGTCCCGCAACGACATGCCAGGAAACCGGGTAACTCCATTAACCGGGAATGCCGGCTCGTTGCATGGCGCACTCATCGGCCTGTCTCCGTATTTTGCGAGGGGGTGGCGGCGGCGATTGCGGCCGGCGTGGGTGTGTAGGCGATGCGGTCCCAGTCGGCGGTCGGGTTCCAGCAATGCGTGCCGTGTCCCCAGCCGTAGCCGCGCATGTGGTACATCTTGCCGTCGCGGCAGAGGTAAGGCCCGCCGTCCCAGTCGGCCGGTGCAACGTCGCCACCATGCCATTCGACCATCCCAGGAGGGATTTCGACAGCGCCGCTCACGATGCAGACCCTCCCGACAGAACAGCGTCGATAGCCGGGGCGGAACGGGTGGCGAGACGTTCATAATGCGACTGGCGCTTGCTGTTGGCAGCAAGCAAGGCTGCACCAGCGTCAGACCCGGACCCTTGGAAGGTGCTCAACCCTTCGTCCAGGAACACATGGAACGGCTGGGTCGTATAATGCGGTGACCATTCGATGCGGGCGCGGACACCCATGCCGGAGCCGTAGCCGTTCTCGCGGCCGTGCAGGGACAGGTCGGCAGCGATCTCGTACAGCATGTCGCCGACGTGCTTGGCTAACAGCACTGATACGGTGGGCGCACTCACGACAGAGCCGCCAAGAACATGTCAGCCGACACGCCGGTAAGCGCGTAGAAGTCAGCCTTGATCTCGTCCTCGAGCAGCGCCTTGCGATCGGTCAGCGCGTTCCAGAGTTCACCGGTTGCGGCGTCGTCGGTTTCGGCGAGGCTATCGATACGCTGCCGGGTCGTGGCGAGGTCGTGGACCTGCGTGGACAGCGCGCGGGAAAATGCCAGGACAGTGGCCATTTTAGCGACCTTCCACAGGACGGAGGGCTTCACGGTCAGCAGCGGTCAGCGAGTAGCCGCGGGCGGTCGGGGTCTTCGCGAACGCCGACCAGCTTTCCATCGTGGCGATCCGGCGCTCCCGTCCGGCTTCCCACGCGTCTGCGGCGCTCATGCGAACAGGCTGCGGGTTGAGAAACGCGGCGACCGTTGCCTCGCTCTCGAACACCGAGGGCGCCGGGAAGGGGATGATGTTGGCGGGGGTCATGCCGCGGTGACCAACTGATAGACGGCATCGATCTCGCCGAACATTTGCTCTTCCCAGTCTCCGGGAAGGCCGGTGTTCAGCAAATATTCGATGCGGGCAGCCGCGCCGTGTGCGGTATTGTCGATCTGGCTCCAATCTTCATCGAAGCACCACTGCCACTCGTCACCGGTAGCAAAGGCGCGACGAGAATAGACAAGCCAAGTCTCGCCATCGAGGGGCGCGATCCCGGCCACAGGTCCGTGACCAGCCGCGCAGGCCGCAGTCCCGCAGACCGGCACGTACGCCTTGTCGTGCCCACCGCCAGCACCGTCCTGAACGAAGGCGCTCATCGCGAAGTCGGGGTATTCGACAGGAAGGGTGCGAAGGTACGCCGCCAGCTTCGCGAGATTCGCGCGCTGCTCGGCGGTGATGTTCGGTTCGGTAGCCATCGTGGCTTCTCCAGGAGACGGGCCGGATGCGCCGTCTTGCTGGGGCCTGTATGTACCCGCAGCGGGCACACCGTCAAGAACTTTCTGTACCCTATGCGGGTATTATTTCGCTATTGTCTTGTAGGAGATTGACGCCCACGGTTGGAACGTTCGCAGAACGCGTGGTATGGAGTAACGGATTTATGGGACAATTTTTGACCCTCAACAGGCCAGCGTGCGACATCGGCTGCCGCAACTGCGTATTGGAATGTGCGGTGCTACCATCGCGTTTGGCGTGGTGGCAGACGGAGGCGAATCGGCTACGCGAGAAAAGCGTGCCGGTCAGTTCGCCTGGGTATCGTCACTGGTCCGATCACCTGAAAGCGTGCGAAGCCGCATGTGCAACTCTGAAGCAACAGCTCGAGGCCATTCGGAATAGGGCAGCCCCGCTGGCAATGATTGCTGCGCAGACGCAAGCATTTGCCCCAACTGTTCTTCATTAGGAAGCGCGTCGGGCGGTGCGATAAGAAGATGCGGTGATACCGCTACCGCACTCCCGATCTTCTCTAGCCACTCACCGGTCAGTGGGCGCTCACCGCGCTCCAGCTTCACCAGCATGCTTCGAGTCGTGCCGATCGCTTCCGCAAGGCCAACCTGCGTCAAGTTGGCCGCTTTGCGGTAAGAGGCGATATTGTTGGGCAGCACGGACGCGCTTTTGCAAGGAAAGGCTGCGTAGCCAAGGCCACCAGTAGGGCACATTATTTGCTTGTTCGATGTACCCGGATGGGGTACGTCAAGGTTATGACGCTTCTGGACCACCTCCGCGCGACCGAAGAAGGGGTCTCGGCTTTCGCCGATCGCCTTGGTCAGCCCCGCAGCACCATCCGCAAGATTGCATACGGTCAACGTCGTCCGTCCCTGCCGCTGGCGGTGAAGATCGTGGAGGCCACCCGCGGCAAGGTCGGGGTCAGCGACTTGCTCGCCATCACGCCGCGCAAGGCACCTGTTGAGCAGGTGGCAGCGGCATGATCGACATTGACGCCATGCTGCTGACGGACGCGATGCCGCAAGGCTACCACGTCTATTTGCTCCGCGAAGCTGGGTCGATCGAGATCCGCTATGTCGGCTTCAGCAAAGACCCTGTGAGGCGGTTGGAGTCGCACCGGGCAAACGCCAAGCGCGCGTCCAGCAGCAGCAGTCCATTCGCCAATTGGCTGAACACCAGCGACGTCGAGATGGTCGCGCTGATCGGACAAACGACAGAAGCCGCTGCCCTTGAGAGAGAGTCCCAGATGATCGGGCTGTTCTCCCGGTTGGGCCACAGGCTGTTCAACATTCATCACAACGCCGCCAAGCCCCGCAAGCCCGCCGACCAGCAGGTCGCGGCATAATGGCGTGGCTCAAAGCCTTCGCCGAGATGATCGCGCTGGCGGTCCTCTTGTGGCTGCTGGGTCTTGTGTCGGGGCATCCGGTCACTGGCACGTCGTTCACGTTCACCATCGCGTTCGCCGCCTTGGTCAACAGTCATCGCAAGCCTCGTCCTGCTGCTGTTGGGGCGGTTTTGTGATGGGGCGCGAGGATCGACCCAAGCCGACTGGCATGGAGCACTGGCCGATCGAGCGTGTCCGTCGTGTCGAGTCTGAGAGCCAATCTCATTGCATGCGTATCGTTGCGATGAAGGAAGTCGAGCTCCGATCGGACATGGCAGGTCGTTGCGCGTCGTGTCGTTGGCGCGGTGGTTGCTCCTGCTCCAGTTCCGCGTGGCTCGGGCCGGCCGCAGCATGACCGCCCTCTGCATCCACTGTGGCCGCGAAGGCTGCCCTGATCCCTGCTGGCAAGGTCTCTGCGGCACCGTCTCCGACAAGCTCGGGCAGGAAGCGCATCACGTCGTCAACGTGCCAGCCCGCGCAGAGCAGGATCAGGGCGCGCGCGACGGCCAAGCGGATCGGCGTCGGCGCGTCTTGCCAGCGGGTGCTCTCGATCAATTCCATAATGGAGAGGTGTCTACATGACGCAGCGCAGCAACGTCGTTCCTTCCAAATCGGCCGTAACGGAAGTCGAGTTCCAGTCCGCGGTCACGCTCGGCCTCGCACGTGCGCAGTCGTCGCTCGGTAGCCAGAAGGCCCTCGCTTTCGTCATGGACCTGTCGACCAAGCAGGTCGGCAACGTGATGGCCGGGGCAGGGACCGACGCCAAACGCCTGTGGGACGTCCACGCGGTTGAGGGTTCCGCCCTATCCGACATCGCCGACCTCTACGGTGTCCGCATTGTGCCGAAGGATGCCGTCTGCTCGACAGATGACAAGCCGCTGTCGGTATCGACCTGCGCGCTGCTCAAGAAGGCGATCGACGCGGAACTGGATGGCGTCGTCACGCACCAGGAACTGCTCGGCATGGAAGCTGAGCTCCGCGAGATGCGCGCCATGATCGACACGCGGCTCGAGACGGTTGCAACTCTTCGCGCGCCGCGTGCCGCATGAGGGGCGCAACCCGAACCCGCATGGCCGAAGTCCGTGCCATCGCATCCGCAGCCAAGAAGGCGCGCACCGCTGAGGGCATCACCTACGCCCGCGCCTGGCGTATCCGCAACAAGCCGTATTTCGACGCGATTTACGGGGTGGAAGCATGACCGCCCGCGTTCCGGACGACGGCCTGCGGAACACGCGCCGGGGCCACCACGGCACAAACAAGAGGTACCCGTGTGGCCACGACCGGGTCGCTGAGAATACTGTCACACGCCCGGGTATTTCATCGGCGTGCCGGCTGTGCCGCCGCCGTTTGGATCGCGAGAGCTATGCGCGTCGGAAGGCTGCTGTCGCATGAAGCCCCGCCACCACGCCAAACCCGTCATGACGGTTGAGCAGTCGACGCTGCAGCTTCGCATGTTGCTGTGCGGCTGTTCGGACGCCGCGCTCGCCGCGCACACGCCGGAATCGCTCGCCAGCATGTACCGGGTGAAGCCGATGGACGCGATGCGGATGCTGCGGGATCAGCGCGCGCATCGGGCGGCGCGGGTATGAATATGCTCGCCGCCTTCGACGCCATGGAAAGCGCGCTGAAGCCGGTGCTGGATCCGCGCGTGTTTGTGGAGCCGAAGGACAAGGGGAAGGACAGCGAGACGAAGCGCCAGGGTGTGTGGGTCAGCCACATGCATAAGCACGCGCGCTCGGTGCTGGTGTTCGCGATCCCCAACGGGACGCACATTCCGAGCTTTGCCGGTCGCGCGAAGATCAAGGCTGAAGGGCTTTACACCGGCTTCCCCGATACCGGCGCGCTGTGGGAGCCTGTGTGGGTGGGCAATGACGATACGGCCTACCTTGAATGGAAGGACGGCACCGGCGATCCTTCCGACAGCCAGATCGAGTGCCTGAACCGGCTGGTCGGCATGGGATACCCGTGCGGCATCTTCCGCACGATGGAAGTCGCAACGAACTGGCTGGCCAGCGTCGGCGCACCTGTCGGGGCTGTTCGGTGAACGCGCCCGCTCGCTTTCCTCGCATGGTGGAGATGTCCGACGACGAGATCGAGCGCCGTTGCTCGCACCGTCGATCGATCAGCATCCACCTGCCCAATATCGACGAACTCGAAATGGCGACGCGTGTCGACATCGCGAAGATGCGCGACCGGGCGAGCGTGGGGATGGGGCGGGCGTCTGAGGCATCGGCTGGGCTGCTGTCTGAGGCCGTGCGGCTCGCGACTGGATCGGTGTTCGCGCAACTGCCGACCAGCCGGCTTCTGCGGATTCGGGCAGCGATTGAACTGACACTGATGGCTGCGACCGCGGTCGAACGAGCGCAGCGGGATGGATGAAGACGGTATGATCCCTGACGAACATTACCCGCCCCTCGATGTCTACGAAGACAACGTGGTTGCGCTTCCCGGCGTCCAGCCGCTCGAGGTGTCCGAGGATGCGATCGCTCTCGAGTTCACGCGCCAGAATCGCGGGACGCTCCGCTTCGATCACAACGCCGGCAAGTGGTATCAGTGGCAGTTCACGCACTGGGCGGCGACCGATGTGCCTGTCGCCTTCCACTTCGCGCGCGAGATCGGCCGGCGCATGAGCGCGGGCAAGAAGGGTACGTGCAAAGCCTCAGTCGCTGGCGGTGCCGAGCGGTTCGCCAGGGCCGCGCCAGAGCACGCCGTCACGTCCGCAGTGTGGGACAACGACCCTTGGTTGCTCGGCACGCCAGGCGGAACGTTGGACCTGCGCACCGGCAAGATGCACGTTTCCCGGCGCGACGAGCACATCACCAAGATCACCGGATGCCAGCCGGAGAATAAGCCGGCGGACTTGTGGTTGCAGTTCCTCGACGACTCCACGAACGGCGATAAGGCGATGCAGGTCTATCTGCAGCGCATCGCCGGGTATTGCCTCACCGGTCTGACGAACGAGCACGCGCTGTTCTTCATCTACGGCCCAGGCGGCAACGGCAAGTCGGTGTTCCTGAACACACTGGTCCATATTCTCGGCGCCTACGCGATGAGCGCGCCGATGGACACGTTCACCGCGTCCAAGTTCTCGAGCCACCCGACCGAGCTGGCGATGCTTAAGGGTGCGCGTCTGGTGACCGCCAGCGAGACCGAGGAAGGTAGGGCGTGGGCTGAGGCGAGGATCAAGGCCCTCACCGGCGGCGACCCTATCAGCGCACGTTTCATGCGGCAGGACTTCTTCACGTACCAGCCGCACTTCAAGCTGCTGTTCGCTGGCAACCACCAGCCTAGCCTATCGAGCGTCGATCCCGCCATGCAGCGGCGCTTCAACATGATGCCGTTCGTGCACAAGCCGAAACAGCCCGACCACATGCTTGAAGAGAAGCTGAAGGCTGAAGCGCCGCGCATCCTCGCGTGGGCGTTGCAGGGGTGTCTCGACTGGCAGAAGCACGGTCTTGGGCGACCGGAAAGCGTCTCGACAGCAACCGCCGACTACTTCGCCAACCAGGACTTGTTGGGGCAGTGGATCGAGGAAGCATGCGAGACCGGCACCGGCGTTTGGGATCAACCCGGCACTCTGTTCAAAAGCTGGGTCGAGTTCTCAAAGCGCTCTGGTGAGGACGCCGGCACCTCCAAAACCTTCCGTACGTCATTGGAAAAGCGGGGCTTTCCTTGGAGCCGGTCAAACGGCGTCCGCAAGCATACGGGTATCGCGGTTCGGACAGGGAGTGCCACCAGTGCCGCGTAGTGCCGCATATTCCTTATTCCCCTTACGTGTGCGCGCGAGTGTGGGGAAACAGGGAGTGCCACCAAAAACGGCACTGGTGGCACTGTCATGACGACGGGCCTCACCGCCTTCCTGATCGCGCTCCTGAAAGCGCCGGTCGACAGCCTGGCCAAAGCGGATCCGCAAAAGCTGGCGGAAAAGTACGGAATCAACCCCCACCACGCAGCCGCCTATCTGCGGCTTCACAGCAACCGAGGAGAATGAGATCGTGGAAATCGAGAAGAATATTCCAATCCCGCCGAGCAAGCGCAATGGTGCTGGTGTCATGAGCGATACCTACCGGCTGCTGGAAGTCGGAGACAGCGTGGCCCTCCAAATGAGCGATCCTCGTTCGAGGAACATGGCCACGGCGGCAAACTCGGCGTGCAATAGCGCTGGCCTCGTCGGCCGCAAATTCAGCCAACGCAAGTTAGGCGACAAGATGCGCCTTTGGAGGATCAAGTGATCCTGTCCGCAGCCCGTCCCGACCTCCCCGCCGGCATTGAGGGGCGAGGGTGATGGGCTGCCTGATCTTCCACCGCTGGCGCCCGGTTCGCTTCGACAGAAGCTACGGGGTCGATGACGCGTTCGGTCGCACGTTCGGCAACGGCTGGCTGGTCGAGGAATGCACCCGCTGCGGCAAGGAGCGTCGGCGCGCTCGGTATCTGCCTGACACCCAAGGAGACCGCTAATGTATATCCTCGTCGCGTTGGTGTTGTTCGGTATCGGTTACACCGCCAGCCTCGCCGGCCTTCTCCTCGACATGAAGCAGTTCCGCGCGTCTCTAGGCAGCAATTACCTCACGAGGGGCGATGTGGTTTTCGCCGCCATGCTCGCCGTCATTATGCCAGTCGGATGGCTGATCGGGCTTAAGGCTTTGATCGGCTTCAAGGTCGACTGGAACGCCCCTGCATTTCGAGGAGACCGCTAATGGTCAGCGACGGCGAAACTTGGGGCGCAATAGGTCGAGAGGCGCATGCGGTCAGCGACCGGCGCTTAACCCATGCTGATATCGCCGCCTGGGCTGCGTACAGCGCCGATCTACGCGGCAAGGTACTCAAGGGTTACGAAAGGCTGCAAAGCCCTTCAGCGGCCCGGAAATCGCCCCTAGGCAGACGCAAGCGCATCTACCGCCGCCTCGGGCAGATGTTCTTGCGGTGGGCTGAGACGGAGGGGGCAGAGATATGAAAATAGAAGACATCGCAATTCACTTCGCGGACCAGTTGTGCAGGACGCGGTCGCTGACACAGTCGGAAACCGACATGCTGCTCGCTTTGGTCGAGAAGCGGCGCCGGGAATGGTCGCCTGGCGAGATCGCGCGGCTGCGGGAAATGAAGGCTGCGCGTCGGCTGGCTCCCCATATCGCTCGAGAGTTGGGGCGATCGCCTGTCGCTGTTCGCAGCATGTGGCGGAACATGAAGAGGAGGGACGCAGTGTCAGCCCCAAAGGTGAGCGCATGACAACGGCGGCAACGGCCTACAAGCCGGAAATGGTAGAGATCGCAAAAGGTTACGCTGAAGCTGGCGCAACTGATCGTGATATCGCCGACCTGTTCGAGGTATCCGAGCGCACGCTGTACCGATGGAAGCACACACACCCGGATTTCGCGGCAGCTTTGGTCGTTGGCAAAGAGGTGGCGGACGCACGGGTCGAGCAATCGCTGTATCGGCGCGCGACCGGATACACATATGATTCCGCCAAGTTCCACATGCACGAAGGATGCGTGATCGTGACGCCATTCGAAGAGCATGTGCCTCCCGACACCACCGCAGCGATCTTCTGGCTGAAGAACCGCAAGCCCGAAGCTTGGCGCGACAAAACGGTCGTTGAACACGAGTTGCCAAAGGACATGAGTGAGTGGCTGGGGGAACGCTGAGCCCCGTAGAGCGGGATTTCATGGCCGCGATGATGTCTCGGTACCCCGACAAGCTGTCCCGGCTTCGCGGCGGCTTCTACGACATCAAGAATAAGCAGGGCCAGCGCGTGCCATTCCGCATGAATGAGGATCAGGAGGAGTTCATCCTGAATCGCTGGAAGCTGGATATCATCCTGAAGGCTCGGCAACGCGGGTTCACGACGGTGATCCAGCTCGACATGTTGGACGACTGCCTGTTCCTGGCCGACCTATCTGCCGGCGTGATCGCGCACAATCTGGTCGATGCCAAGGCGTTCTTCCGCGATAAGATCAAGTACGCCTACGACCACCTTCCGTCCACGTTCCGAAAGATCCGCGCCGCGGATAACGATAGCGCGGAAAGCCTGCGGTTTAACAATGGATCGAGCATCCGTGTCGGCACGTCGTTGCGATCAGGCACGCTGCAGAGGCTGCACGTCAGCGAGTTCGGCAAGCTGTGCGCCAAATACCCTGAGCGTGCCGCAGAGGTCGTGTCCGGCGCGTTCAACACGGTAGCCGCGGGCCAGGTGATAACGATAGAGAGCACTGCGGAGGGGCGCGCCGGCGAGTATCACGACATGGTGAAGACAGCGCGTCAGCTTCAGGACGCCGGCAAAGACCTGACTGACTTGGACTTCAGGTTCCACTTCTATCCCTGGTATCGTGACGAAGGGTATTCGCTTGACGCGGACGTGGTCGAAACAACTGAGATGCGCGAGTATTTTGATAAGTTGGCCGCGTCCGGCGTCGTTCTCAGCAAGGGGCAGCGAGCATGGTACGTCAAGAAAGCTGAGCAGCAGGGCGAAAAGATGAAACAGGAGTTTCCGTCAACGCCCGATGAAGCATTCGAGGCAAGCGTCGAAGGGGCATACTTCGGCCCGCAGATGCTCAAGATGCGCGCACAGGGCAGAATCTGCCGAATCCCGGTGCTAGACATTCCAGTCTACACGTCTTGGGATTTGGGCGTCGGTGATGCGATGACGATATGCTTCTGGCAGGACGTCGGGTTGGAACGCCGGTTGATCGACTATTACGAGAACAGCGGAGAGGGTTTTAACCACTATGCCGCTGAGTTGATCAAGCGCGGATACAACTACAGCGAGCACTTTCTGCCGCACGATGCCGACCACCGTAGGCTAGGCAAGGACGCCAAGAGCGCGCGCCAGCACGCAGAGGAGGTCGGTATTAAGCCAGTGCGGGTGGTCCCGCGGATTGGGTCAGAGCAGGACGGCATCGACGCCAGCCGAGCCTATCTGCCGGCTGTGTGGATCGATGAAGAGCGGTGCGCTCGGTTGGTCGACTGCCTCGACAGCTACCGGAAAGAATGGGACGACCGGCTTGGGGTGTGGAAGGACAAGCCGCTGCACGATCAGTTCAGCCATGGGTACAAAGCGTTCGAAACCGCAGCCGTTCGCAAGGTGGTCGTTGCAAAGCCTCCGGTGGACGTGAAAATCCCCAGCATGGCGAGGAAGTGAATATGAACACGAACACAGAATGGTTTGAAGTCAGTGTCGAGGATGGTGGCGTAACGATCAGCAGCCCAACGGACCCGCTCTCTTACGTACGACAAAGCCCCGAGCAGGTTCGTGAGATGATTGCAAAACTTGAAGCTGCCCTTGCGACGTTGGAGGCATGTGCACCGGACACGCGCCGCTAAAGCCCAACCAATGCCCAACCCGTAATTTCGCGGGCGCGCGTATGCCATCACCTCATGCAGGACCACGACACAGCGCTGGAGGAAAAGCCGACCGGCACCGACGCGCTGGCCGAAGTTCACGAACGCGCGATGCGGTATTTCGCCGCCGACGTGCTGCCGCAGATCCCGGTTCGTGAGTTGGCCCTTGCCGCACGCCGCTTCGCCGACATCCCAGGTGCGATGTGGGAAGGCGCTGCGGGCGATCAGTTTGGCGAGAGCGTCAAGCTGGAATTCCCGAAGCTGCGGCGTGCGTTGCGGAAGCTCGAGAACGACTTTCGCCAGAACCGGATCGTGCCCGACTATCGCCCGGCTGGCGGCGACAGCGACAACCACACCGCCGACACGCTCGACGGCATGCACCGCGCGGACAGCTACAAGTTCAAGGCTCAACAGGCACGCGACAATGCCCGCAGCGAGGCCGGCAAGGGTGGTTTCGGCGCGTACCGGCTGACCAACGAATGGGCTGACCCGCTCGACAAGGACAGCGACGAGCAGCGGATCAACCCCGCGTCGCTGATCGCCGACGCCGACCAGTCCGTGTTCTTCGGCCCGTCTGCGCTCTACGACAAGTCCGACGCCAAGCGCGCCTGGGTGATCGTCGGCATGGACCCCGACGCGTTCAAGGAAGAGTACGGCGAGGACAAGGCAACGGCGTGGCCTGAAGGCGTGCCGAAAGCCTACTACGATTACAGCTGGTTCCGCCCCGACACGATCGCTGTCGCCGAGTACTACGAGATCGAGGACAACGACGAATGGGTCCTGATCTTCACCCAGGACACCAGCGGCGAGGAAGAGCGGCACTGGCAGAAGGACCTCGAAGCCAGCGACATCGCCGACCTGAAAGACCGCGGCTTCACCATGCGGAAGCGCAAGGCCAAGCGTCAGCGCTGCCATAAGTACGTGCTGTCCGGCGCCGAGGTGCTTGAGGATCGCGGCTACATCGCCGGCGGCATGATCCCGATCGTCCCGATGTACGGCAATCGCGCTTACGTCGATGGTGTCGAGTGGTTTTGGGGCATCGTTCAGCCCAACATGGACACGGTGCGGGTGTTCAACGCGCTGATGTCGAACCTGTACGAGATCAACACGCTGGCGCCGTACGAGCGTCCGATCTTCGCTGCCGAGCAGATGCCGCCCAACCTTGCCGAGATGTGGGCGCGTGGGAACATCGACCGTCATCCGTACGCGCTGGTGCAACCCCTGCTCAACCAGGACGGCACTTATGCCGCTATGGGCCCCATCGGCAAGGTCGAACCCCCCACGATCGGCGCAGCGCTCGCGACCATGCTGCAACTCGTCAGCGCCGAAGCTTCGGACGACGACCAGGACGCCGACGAGGTGAAGGCCAACACGTCGGCGGATGCGATGGACATCGCCGCGGCGCGTGTCGATGCGAAGTCGGGCGTCTATCTCGACAACGGGCGCCAGTCGACGCAGCGCGAGGGCGAAATCTACCTGGCGATGGCTTGCGAGGTCTACGTCGAGCCCGGCCGCAAGGTCGAGACAATGACGGAGGAAGGCGACGACGGCGTTGCCACCCTGCACGAGGATTACAGCGACAAGGGCGAACTGAAGGTCCGCAACAACTTCGCGACCGGCCGCTACAAGGTGATGGCAGACGTCACCGAGGCGACCACCACGCGGCGCGATCGCACGGTCAAGCAGATGCTGAACTATGCGACGGTGTCGATCGGCGCGCAGGACATGGAGGGCGCCCAGGCTGCGCTCATCACCGCCGGTCTGAACATGGACGGCGAAGGCATCGACGACTTCACCAAGTGGCAGCGCCAGCGCGGGATCAAGCTCGGGCTGGTCGAGATGTCCGAGGACGAGAAGGCCGCGGCGGAAGCTGAGGCCGAACAGGCGCAACAGCAGCCCGACCCGCAGCTGGAAGCGCTCAAGGCTCAGGTTGCCGCGCTCATGGCCAAGGCGGGCCTCGACACCGCCAAGACCGACGAGAGCAAGGCCACCACCATGCTCAAGATCGCACAGGCAAAGGCTGTCGGCGGTCCCGAAGCCGCGCCGGAGGCACCGAGCGGCCTGACCGCCGCAAACGACGCGGCAGACGCCAAGCAGAAGGATGCTCGCGCTGAACTTCATTATGCGCAGGCCGACAAGCTGCGTGAAGACATTCCGCTCCAGCGCATCAAGCTCGGGCGCGAACTCGATTTGGCGGAACGTCAGCAAGACCACGCTGAGAGGGCGGCATGAAGCTCCGCACGGTCCGCTTCAAGGATGGACGAGCGCCGATCCACGTCATCCACAACCGAGTGCCGGCGGGCAGTGAAAGTATGCCGGGCACCTTGCATAATCACGCGCGCAACATCGCGGATATGGATGAGAAGGGCTCGCCCCTCGACGGCTTCCTCGTCATCGGCATGTTCGCGGATGGCAAGACCAGCATCGGATACCGGATGCCCGAGCGCGTCCCGCGTTGCCTGCTGCCCGGTTATATCTCTGAGATCATCCGTCGCGACGCGATCACAGATCACGAGGCCGAGCAGGTGTTCGACAGCAAGTTTCAGTGGGTCGAATAGACCCGCGCCCAACCAGCAACCGCCCGGCTGTGACGGGTGCGTAGGGAGAATGAACGATGGCTAGCCAGCCCCTTATCGAAGACGAGCAGGACGACGACGTTCTGGATCTCGAAGACCCGATCGACGAGCAGGACGAAGCGACCGAGGGTGACGAGCCCGGTGATGATGAACAGGTGTTTGTCGGCTTCGCGGACGAGCCCGAGACGCCGCCCGCGGATACCGATCTGGTCAAGCATCTTCGCCAGCAGATCCGCGAGCGCGACAAGCGTCTGTCGGAGGTGCAGCGCGCGGCGCCTGTCGAGGAACCGATCGTCGTCGGTGAGCGCCCCAAGATGGCTGACGTCGACTATGACGAGGACCGCTTCGAAGAGGCGATCGCGGCCTGGGACGATCGCCGACGCGCTGCCGAGAAGCAGACGCAGGCGCGCGACACCCAGAAGCAGCGCCAGGAGGAGGACTGGAACAAGGTCGTCCGCAACTACGCCGAAAAGAAGGCGGCGCTGCGGTTCCCCGACGCCGTGCAGGCCGAAGAGACGGCGTTCGCAGCGCTGTCGCCATCCGCGCAGGCGCTGATCGCCAAGCATGCCGACAACCCCGCGCTGTTCATCTACGCGGCCGGCAAGTCCCCGACCAAACTGGCGGAACTCGCGCGCATCGATAGCGAGGGCGATCCGTTCGCGATCGTCAAAGCCGTAACCAAGATGGAGGCAACATTGCAGACCCGTAAGCCACCCCGCGCGCCCGATCCCGATACGCCTGTGCGCGGGCGGACGATCGCGGCTGGCAGCGCCGACAAGCAGCTCGCCAAGCTCGAGGCCGAGGCTGAAAAGACCGGCAAGCGTGACAAGGTAATCGCGTTCAAGCGCGCACAGAAGGATGCAGCCAAGTGACCGACAGCCGACAGATGCGCAGCCCGTCCGAGTCCCGCATGACGCAGGAGGGCCAGCAGAACGCCGGCGGACAGCGTCGCACCGACGAAAACGGCAAGCCCTATTACGATCAGGCGCCGCTCAGCGACTATCCGCGGATGATGTACCGCAAAACCGACGTCGAGCAGACGCAGGAATATGCCGATGCGATCAGCGGGCTGAAGGATCCGCCGATGGTGATCAACCGGTTCGGCGGGCTGCTGTGCGAGACGATGATCGCGCACTCGCTGGACGAGGCTGAGGTGCTGGCGACCAACGGCTGGGACATCACGCCACAGGCCGCGCACGGCGTCACCGATGGGCTCGCGGTCGCAACTACGGCGAAGGATGACGAGATCGCCGCGCTGCGTGCCGAACTCGCCGCCCGTGACGCGCAGGTCGAAGCGTTGACCGCCCCCGCGCCGAAGCCGACCAAGCAGGCGGCGTAACCAGCTACCGTCCCTCCTTTTCCAAAGGCCGGTAGCGCGGCCTGAACGCCCGATCTGCGCGAAAGCGTCAACGCCGTGGAGGGGTAGCGGGTCATAGTTGCGGCGAAGACGGGAATGCCGGGACGGCGCTGGGGGACCTCGGCGCCGTTTCGCATAAGGGTATTGCGCTGTGCTTTTATCGGGTATATGAATACCCGAGCCACCCAGCCTCCAGGATGCTGTTAAATCCTGAGTAGCGGCGAAATCGAGCTTGTCTCTTTCAGCTACTCAGGAGTTTCCCATGCCTTCCAGTTTCCCATACGTCGTTCGCGCAGCCTTCGACGACATGATCGAGTCCTTCGAGGATCGTCTCGCCTATGCCGCGGTCGCGACCAAGATCGACCTCGGCGACGCCCAGGAGCAGGTCTACAGCCGCGACAAGGTGTGGATCCCGCAGCCGATGATCGGCTCGAGCTATGATGGCTTCGACCAGACCAGCAATTTCGACGGCCTGACCCAGATGTGGGTGCCGGCGCAGGTCGGCTTTCACAAGTCGAGCCCGAAGTCGTTCAGCGCGAAGGCGATGCGCAACAAGATGGCGATCGACATGTACGCGGGTGAGGTCGGCACGAAGCTGGCGTCGGACGTGAACAAGGCCGTTCGCAACCGCGTTGCGCTCGAGGGCTCGATCTTCACCAAGCGCACGGTCGCACCGACCGGTTCGGCGGATCTCTTCCTTTCGATGGCACAGATGACGGAAGTCGGCGTTCCCAGCGAGGGGCGTGTCGCAATGGTCGGCGTGCGCAACTCGATCGGCATGCTGTCGAACGTGTCGGATCGCTCGACGATGGGCGACCTGTCGGTGTCGGCGTACAAGGACGGCAAGCTGTCGGCTCGCATCGCAGGCTTTGACGTCGGTATCGACGACCAGCCGATCCGGCTCGCACCTGCGGCAGGCGGCACCACGACGGTCAACGGTGCCAACCAGTATTGGGAGCCCGCTGCCACCACCGTGCAGACGGACGGCACCGAGAACAACCGCGACAACCGCTATTCGAACCTGGTCGTCACCGCAGCGGCGATCGCTTCGGTCAAGGCGGGCGACGCATTCACGCTCGCCGGCGTCAACTCGGTGCACCTGATCAGCAAGCAGGACACCGGCCAGCTGCAGACGTTCCGCGTCATCTCGGTCAACACCGGCACGAACACGCTGACGGTGGCGCCTGCGATCATCTCGAACGGCGGTAACACCATCGCCGGCCGCGAATATCAGAACGTGTCGGCGACCCCGGCGAACGGCGCTGCGGTGACGTGGCTGAACACCACCCTGGCCGAGATCAGCCCGTTCTTCGTTCGGGGGGCGATCGGCCTGCTGCCCGGCACGTTCGAAGTCGAGCCGGAGGACGGCTGGGAAGTCATGCAGGCCACCACGCCGAAACTCGGTTTGCGGATCATCTGCACCAAGCAGGGCGCGATCAACGATCTGTCGACCAAGATGCGGTGGGACATCGATTTCGGCACGGTGCTGACGCAGCCACAGTTCGCCGGCGCGATGATGTTCAATCAGGCCTGATCTGGTCCTTTTCTCTCATTCGATAGGAGGGCCAGATGGCCACGAACACCAAGAACCCCGCCGAGCAGAACCTCAAGGACAACGGTGCCGATGGACTGCAGCTGTCCGACGCCGAGATCGCCGCGGCGCGCAAGGATGGCGCCAAGGAGGACATCAAGGACGCCGCCAAGGACGTGCACCGCGCACTGACGGACGGCAACCTGCCAGGCGAGACCCCCAAGCGCCAGTGGCATGGCTCGGACGAGATCCAGCCGTGGGCGTATCTCCTCGATCTCGGCGTCGAAGCATTCGAAGAGCGGGTGTCGGCTTCGAACAAGGTCGATCCGGTGCCCGACGAGAAGGTCTACGGCCTGCTGGCGCTCGAGCGCAACGGCCAGAACCGCACGCCTTACGTCAAGGCCGCGATGAAGCGCCTGAAGCTCAAGGCCGACGAACTGCCGGGCGGCGGGCCTTCGTACACGAACGACCTGACCAGCATCAGCGACCTGTGACATAATGGCGGGGCTTCGGCCCCGCCTCTTTAGGAGCGGGCTATGGACGTCGTTCTAATCGACCCGCAAACCGGGTTGGGGTACAAAGCTTCGGTCGGCGCGCGCCAGGAAACCCTCACCCTCGCCAGCAACGTGTCGGCTGCGGGCAACCAGCCCCCAGTGACAGCATACGGCGGCGATTACGTCGTGCGCGCGTTCGCGACCAACTGGAACAGCGCGACGGCCAAGCTGCAGTTCCTCGACGCTGACGGCACGACATGGTCCGACCTGACCAAGGCGGACGGCACGGCCCTGACGCCGTTCTCTGCGAACACCACGCTATCGGCCGGGTTCGGATCGGCCGCGCAGTTGCGGCTTGCTGTGACCGGCACGCCGACCGGGCTCTACGTGACCGCGAGCCGCATCCCATGAGGCGGTCGAGGGCCATTACGAACGGTTGGCCGATCGCGCCGGGACAGCTGGTCCAGAACGGCGGCGACGTGCCTATCCAGACAGTCCTGAACGCCTCGGGCGGCAATGTCCGCAACGCGTCGGGCGGCTACGTCCTGCGGAGCTACACATAATGGCCGACACGACCTTCGCTGCTGAGCTTGCCGCGGCTTCGACAGTTGGTGCGGTTGTTGATTCGGTGGCGCGGGCGAGATCATCGGCGTCTCCGCTCGTTGCCTGCCTAGGCCACAGCATGGTCGCACAAGGGAAGCTCATCACGCCACGGACCGTGAACGGTGCGAACTATAATTCGGTGTGGAAACGAGCGTGGGGCCTTAGCGCTTGGCTGCCATTCCTGACGCAGGGCCGAGTTCGTTCGCCCGTCGCGTACAACTTTGGCGTTTCGAGCACGACCCTCGTTGATGTGATCAGCACTCAAATTCCACAGCTTGTCGCGCTGGTCGCATCGGGCAACGCCAAGCCAACGCACGCTGTAATCGATAGCATCACCAACGACATTCAGCCGGGTGGCGGGTCGTCGACTAACCGTACCGATGTCCAGATCAAAGCCGATCTAGTCACGGTTTGGACAACCCTACGAAATATGGGAATCGTTCCGGTTCAGCGCCTCAATATGCCCCGGCTTCTGTCGACGTGGACAGCGGGTAATGCCTCGCGTGGCATCCAGATCAATCGTTGGATCACGGATACAGCCCCGCTTTACGATGTCGTCGTGATCGACCCTTGGGCGGCGCTTGTTGATCCGGCCAGCACTACCGGCCAGCAACTCGCGGGCTACTTCTACGACGGTCTCCATCCCACACCAACCGGCGCATATTGGGCCGATCGAGCGTTGGCCGATTATTTCAATACGTTAGCAACGCGGTCGCCATATCGCGGTTACGCCTATAGCGACGCGTTTGATGCTACCAGCAGCCCGACCGGCAATCTTATGATCCGAGGAGGTATCATGTTCGGTACGGGTGGGCCTCTTGTCGGAACCGGCGCAAGTGGCGTCGTCGCTGACGGAATAACGGCAACTCAAAGCGCGGGCGGCGGCACTTCCCTTTTCTCGAAGGTGGCCCGTACCGATGGCGGCTTAGGGTGGTGGCAGCGTGCCGTTTTGACGGGTGACACCACTGGCAACTGCCTGCGCCGTATCGCGCTTCCTGCGGGCCTCGTCGCGGGCGATAAAATCGTGGCGACGGCCGATACCGTTGTGAGTGGTGCATCGGGACTGACGTCGTGCGATTTCCGAATTGGCACATACGATGCTGCGTCTGGCGGCAACCTCTTGGAGGAGCGCCGAAACTTCGCCACCGTGAATTACAATGCTGCGGACTTGGCTATGCCAAACGCCTACACCGGCAAACACGTTATCGACGACGTAATCACGCTTACCGGCGTCGAACAATCTATCGACGTTCGTTGGTCGTATCAGACAACCGCTGGCGCTGCGCAAATCGATATCGGCGCAATCGAGGTCCGCAAGGTTTCATGACGTGTGTCCTGGCGGTGGTTCGTCTATGATCCCTCGATTTATGCGAGGACTGATGAATGATTATGCGTCGTAGAAGATTGTGGGCGATACCTCTCGGTGCTGTTGTGATGTCGTCATCAATCGTTGGCGTCGCCGCAATGTTATCGCGCGATACACGTGGGGCGCTGGTCACGAGTATCGCTGAACGACAAGCCATATTTTCTCCGCCAGTGCTCGTGCTGGTTGGAGACAGCTTGACGGTCCAAGGTGCGCCATGGGGCAGTCGCATATCTAGCAACCCGTTTTCGGCGGTTACGAAAGCCCGTTCGGGCTTCATGGCATGGCAGATGGAGCCGCTGACGAATTGGCAGGAGTGGGGCTTCAAGCCCAGAGCCATCTCGTACATGGCGGGAACGAACGACGCGGGGACTAATCGTATAACGGATGAGCAGTCGCTGCGCGATCAACTTGCAAACATCCATTCACTGTTAGCGTCAGGTGCACGAGTTATTGTGACCTTAGCCCCACCGAACAAAGACCCCGTGCGATCGGCTAGAACGCGTCGGTTGGATGCCGCGCTTGCAAACCGGCTGAGCGGCACCCGCGTCCGCGTTATTGACCTTTGGCCCGAACTAGCAGCCAATGGTGTGATCAAACCTGAGTACACGACTGATGGGACGCACTTCACTGAAGCCGCCTACAATATTTGGGCGGAGAAGTTGCGGCGGAATATGCCCTAACTCAAACGAAGAAAGTAGCGTCATGACCGCATCCTATTTGCTAGCCACAGGCATCGCAGGCGGCGAAGGGAGCCTATCGGGAAGAAGTGCTCGAACACTAGCATAGCTGGCGAAGGGATTGGGCGTGACAAACACGCTCGCTTAGCTTATTGTGCATGAGTCGAGTAACGCGGCTCCGGCACCGCTCCAGCTGATTGTGCGGAGCCGTGACCTGATATGAGCAAACGAGTCGCCCTAATCATCAGCGTGGCGGGCCGCGGGTTATGAGCGGCGTCGCGTACACCCCCGTCGACCCCTCGACGTTGCTGGCTGCGATCCCGAAGCCATCAAGCGCTACGCCAGCCAGCGAAGCGACAGGCGGCAACGCCGGTACAGATCCGCAGAAGTTCAGCATGGACGGCCACGCCCACCCGCGGCTGACCAGCGTCGTCGTCGGCACGGTAGCGAGCGGCAACACCGCGGCGATCGCGTTCACACGTAGCTTCATCTCAGAGCCGGGAATCGATTACCAGGAGCTTCCCGCGACGTCGAACACCACAACGCCGCCCACCAGCGACACGGACGCGAACGCGCAGCCGACAAACTGCAAGGTGGTGGCGTGGACGAAGGGGCCAACCGCGCTTCTGCCGAATGCCCCGGCCGCAGCCTTCACAGGTTGCGTGGTGCGGATCTGGCGATCGCAGACGGTCCCGCAGAACCTCGTCAGCCTCCTGCTTGGCGGGGTCTTCAATCTGTTCTCGGCGAGCGTGGTCGGGACACGGTTCTCGCTGATCGCGGTCGCTCGTAGCGATGCGGCTGCCTCATGACGATCACGTTATCCCTCCCCCTCGGCGGCAAACTCAAGAGCGAAATCCTCGACATGGCGTTCGACGATTGCGGGGCTGCTGGTTTCGCCTTCGATCGCACGCCGGAGGAGCAGTCGGCCGCGCTGCGTAAGCTGAACGCGCTCATGCTCGAGCAGCCCTGGTCGCTGCTGACGTACGCGCAGCCATCGTACGGTGCCGGCCTGCCCGAAGAGCAATCCGGCATACCCGATTTCGCGGTCAACGCGGTGGCGCAGTATCTGGCGCTCAGGATCGCACCGGGCATGGGCGGGACACTCTCGCCTGAAGCCACCAAGGCGCTGGGCCGGTCACTGCTGACGATGCAGTCGCAGCTTGCCACGATCCCGACGACCCAGCTGCCCGGCAACACGGTGCGCGGGGCTGGTCGTAACCGCTACACCCGGCGCTATCCCTACACGGGCCGCGTGTGAGCCAGGTATCGCTTCTGTCGGGCATTACGACGAACCGCTCTGCCGAGTTCGTCGTCAGCTATCCGCGCAATCTCGAGCCGGTCCTCGTCAACAGCGGTATATCGAAGGGCCAGCTACGCAGTGCCGCGGGCGCCGTCCAGATCGGCACCGGGCCGGGTATCGACCGCGGAGGCATCAACTGGAACGACGTCTGCTACCGCGTCATGGGCGAATGGCTGGTCTCGATCGATGCCAACGGGGTGGTGAAGACGCTCGGCAACGTCGGCACCGGCGGTACGGTCAGCCTCGACTATTCGTTCGACCGGCTGATCGTCCGCAGCGGCACCCGTCTGTATTACTGGAACGGATCGGCGCTGACGCAGGTCACTGATCCGGACCTTGGGCTGATCATCGACGCGATTTGGATCGCCGGCTACACTATGGCGACAGATGGAAAATTCGTGGTCGTGACCGAGTTGGCCGATCCGCTGCAGGTGAAGCCGCTCAAATATGGCTCGGCGGAATCGGACCCCGACCCGATCACCGGCTTGATCCGTGTTAATAACGAGGCGGCGGTACTGAACCGCTACACGATCCAGTTTTTCGACAACCAGGGCGGCAGCGGCTTCCCGTTCGTCAACGTCGGCGGCGCGTTGATCAACACCGGCTGCGTTTCGGCGTCTGCCAAATGCCTGTTCGGCAACACCTTCGCGTTCGTCGGATCGTCCCGCGGCGATGCCCTTGGGGTCTATGTTGCCGGCAGCGCCAGTGCGAGCAAGATCAGCACGCGCGAGGTCGATGACGCGCTGTCAGCAGAAGTGGACCCGACCGCGATCGTTCTCGAGCGGCGCGTATCGCGCGACGAACTTCGGCTCCTGATCCACCTCGCCAAAGAGACGTGGTGCTTCATGGCGAAGGCGACCGAAGCGGCAGGCGAGCCTGTGTGGTACCGCCTAGGCTCCGCTCAGTCTGGCGCGTACCGCCCGCGCAACGCGGTCAACGTCTATGGCCGGACGATGGTTGGCGACGTGCAATCGACGCGGCTCGGCACGTTGTCATCGGAGGTATCGACGCACTTCGGCGAGCCTGCAGAATGGCGCTTCGATACCGGGCTGATCTACAATTCCGGCAAGACGGCGATCGTTGATTTGGTCGAGCTGGTCGCACTACCTGCCCGGGGCGATGCTGGCACGGTGTTCCTGTCGGTGTCGCAGGACGGCCAGACGTTCGGACAGGAGCAGGCGCGAGCAACCGGGGCGACTGGTGCACGGCAACGACGCATCATCTGGCGTCCGCATGCGAGGATCCGCAACTATATCGGCATGCGCTTCCGCGGCTACGATACTGCCATCCAGGGGTTCGCGGCGTGCGAGATGACGGCGAGAGGCCTGAGCGCATGACGACTGCACCAACCCTCAACCGGGAAGCGCTGTTCAAGGCGCTCGGCGATCGCCGCTTGGTCACGGCGTTCGAACAGCAGGCCAAGGCGGTATCCGAGACGCAGGAAGCGATCGGCATCAACGTTGGCGCCACGGAAGCGCTGCAGGACGCAACGGTGTTGGTCCTGTCGCCAAACGCGACGTTCAACAACGAGCGGGTGCTAAAGCTCGGCGACGGTATCCGCGCGCTCGATGACGGGACGAACCTGACGCTATCGGTCGACGATCGGTTCGCGCATGTCGCGGGCGGGTTCCGAGTCGATCTGACCGCGCAAGGTGACACGGCGGTTGTATTGCCACTCGGCGGGGCGTTGGCGACGCTGGACGGCGCGGAGACGCTGGCGAATAAGACGCTCGCGGCGCCGGTGGTGAACGATGCCGTGTTGAACCGGGTTATCTTGGAAGCAGCTGAATACGCCGATGATGATGCGGCTGGGGCTGGGGGTGTGCCGCCAAAGGGGCTCTACCTGAAGCTGGGAATGGTGGCCAGGCGGGCGGGTTAACCGAGCAGCGTCCAGCCAATCTTCAGCCCTACACCTAGCACGATCGCGCCGATTAACAGCCCGATCAGCCCGCAGCCGTACTCGGTGACACTTTCCCGAAACTTAACCATGACCCTTACCTCCAACGGGTATTGCGATACCCGGGCTTTTGCCGTATCATAACCGTCATCGGCAGAAACTCCATAGCCTGCGCCGGGGCACAACCTCTTTCGAGGCGTGTGTTCCGTGGGTCTGTTCTCCGTCATCTCAGGTATCATCGGCGGCGGCTCGCAGAAGAAGGCGAGCCAGAAGGCTACCGACGCCCAAGTTGCAGCGCAGAACCGCGCGATCGACATCAATCAGCAGCAGTACGACACGACCCGCGCGGACTATATGCCGTACACGCAGGCGGGGACCGCTGCGATCGGCAAGTACGGCGACCTCATCGGGTTGAACGACCCTGAGAGCATGGCTGAAGCGGTCAAGCAGCTGGGGCTCGATCCTTTCTTCCAAACCCAGCTTTCCAATGCGAACGAGAACCTGCTGCAGACCGCATCGGCGACAGGCGGTGTGCGCGGCGGGAACACGGCTGGTGCGATCGGGCAGCTGAGCCCGCAACTTCTGCAGCAGTACTACCAGCAGGCGCTGGGGAATTACGGCAACCTCGCTCAGCTCGGGCTCGGCGCCACGGGATCGGTCGCGAACGCGGGCCAGGCAAACGCCGGTGCCGCGACGACGGCTGTCGGCAATATCGGACAGGCTCAGGCCGCGAACTATCTGACCAAGGGCGGCATCAACGCTGCGAACTGGGCCAACGTTGGCGGTGCGCTGGATAGTGCTGCGTCGGCCGCGATGCCTGGCGGTGGCGGGTTCGGCCTGACCAGCGCCCTCAAGAGCATATTCTAATGCAGTTGTCCGACTACGCTCAAGCACTCGGGGCGGCGCAAACGCTTATCCCAAACTGGCGTCAAGGCGATATGCAGGAGGCGCAGCTAGCGACCCAGCGCATGCAGCCGCAGCTTATCCAGGCACAGATCGGGCAGGCTCAGGCGCGCGCGCAGCAGGAAGCGCAGGAGGCCGCGTACAAGCAGCAGCGACGGGCGTCATTCGGCACCGACCTTGCCGGGTTGGGCGCGAAACCGTCGCCGGAGAAACTGTACGCGATCAGCGCGCGGTATCCCGAGTTCGCCACGCAAATCCAAGGTGCAGCTAAGGGTATCAGTGCTGAAGACGGCGCCAAGGTCGTTCGCAATCTCGCGCCGGTGCAGTCGCTGATCCAGAACGGCAAATACGACCTCGCCGCGGCAGAAGTGAAGCGCCACATCGAGGCAGACCGCGCGGCCGGCATCGAGCCGGACGAGAACGACGTCGAACTGCACGGCCTGCTTACGTCGGGCGATCCCGCGCAAGCCAAGGCGGCGGGCGGCATGGTCTATGGCCTGCTGGCGGCGCTGAACCCTGAGACGGCCGCAGCGAACGTCGGCAAGCGTCTCGACAGCAATACGCACGTCGTATCGCAGGGCGGGGCGCTCGTCGGCGACGATGGCACGATCCTGTACCAGTCGCCGAAGCCTGAATACCGCACGATCAAGAACGGCGACGGTTCCGAATCTATCGTTCAAGTGGGAGGAGGTGATCCAGCATCTGGCGGCGGGGCGGCTGAAGGAAGCGGTCAGCCCCGCTCCGTCCGTAACAGGAACCCGGGCAACATTCGGTATGGCGCGTTCGCCAAGTCGCAGGGCGCGACTGGATCGGATGACGCTGGCTATGCGATATTCCCGAGCGCCGAGGCGGGGCAGGGCGCACAGGCGAGCTTGCTTGCGGGCAAGGGCTATTACGGCGGTGGGCGGAAATCCGTTCGCGCGATCATCGAAAAGTGGGCGCCTCGGGCGTCGAAGGGCGGCGACAATACAGAGGCCCAGGTCGATAACTACATCAGCTATGTCGCCAAGAAGCTGAACGTCAGTCCCGACGACACTCTGGCGGCTGTTTCGCTGCCGAAGATGGCGCAGGCGATGGCAGAGTTCGAAGGGGGCTCGACGCGCGCCGCCGGCGCTACGCGTTCAGCGGCGCCTGCTCAATCCGGCCCCAAGGTCGTATTCACGTCGGCGCCATCGTCCGAGGGCGGGGTCGATAGCGCGACCGTAGATTTCTACGCGAAGAAGGTAGCGGCCGGCGGCGATCTACCCGCGCTTGGTAGCGGGAAGGTCGCAGCGGCATGGCGGCAGGCGATCCTGAAGCGCTCGGCGGCGATCCAGACCGGGCAGGGCCTTGATGGTGGCGACAGCAACCTGCGTCAGGCGGATGTGAAGGCCGCGCGCATGGCCCTCGGCCAGCTGCAGAAGACCCGTTCGAACGTCGAGGGTTTCGAGCGCACGTTCATGCTCAACGTGGATCAGGTGCTGAAGCTCGCGCCGAAGGGCGTCGGTGGCAGCGCCCCCGTATTCAATAAGTGGATCCAGGCCGGGCGCAAAAGCATCAAGGGCGACCCGGATGTCTCGGCCTTCAACGTGGCGGTCAACACCGCTGCGAACGAATATGCCAAGCTCGCGTCCGGCGCGAGCGGCGGTGCGGTGACGTCCGACAGCGCGCGGCATGAGGCTATGGAAATCCTCAACAACGCGCAGACGCTGCCGCAGCTTCAGGCATCGATCCGGCAGATGAAGATCGACGGTCACAACCGGATCATCGCTCTCAACGAGCAGGAGGGCCGCCTGCGCTCGACGATCGGCGGTAAGGCGCAGGGTGCCGCGGGCGAGAGTAAGGCAGCAGGCAATCCGCCAGGCGGTCGGCTTATCGGGATGTACAAGGGCAAGCAGGTCTTCCAGCTCGCCAACGGTCGCCGCGTGGTCGCGCGCTGATGGACGGCTTTGTCGACCTTCCTGCCGACGCGCAGATCGATCCGATCCCCGAGGGGTTCGAGGCGCTACCCGACGACGCGCAGATCGAAGGCGCGCGCCTCGACGTGAACGCGTATCGGCAGCAGGTTCAAGCGCTAATCGCGAAGGGCGATCGCGAAGGCGTCCGCGCGCTGGTCACTTCGCAAGGTGGCGATCCCGACCAGATCCAAGGCCTTGAAGAATCAATCGCCGCGGCAAAGCAGGGGCGAGGTTTCGGCGTAGCCATGCCGGGCGGCGCACCGGCGGCTACGGTGGCCCCGGAAAGCGCTGGCGACGCGCTGTACCGTGGTGCTGGTGACGTGGTTGCCGGTCTCGCCGATATTCCGGGCATGATCGCTAACCCGATTGGGGCGGGCCTGAATTTCGTGACCGACAAGCTTGGTTTGGGGCGCCCGTTCTCCGAGGACGTCGGCAACACGCTTCGCGACCTGACGGGCGCGCCGAAGGCCGTGACCGATACCGAGCGCTATTTGAGCAGCGCAACGCGTGGTGGGGCTGGCGCGATCGCAACTGCCGGTGCTGGACTGGCTGCATCTACGGCTGCGGGCATGACTGGCTTCGTCGGCAAGCAATTGGCCGGGTCCGCTGTCAATGACTTCGTCGGCGGTGTCGTCGGCGGTGCGGGCGGCGAAAGCGGCGGTGATCTGGGCGGACGGCTTGGCGGCACCGTTGGGCGTGTCGCCGGGTCGCTCGTCGGCGGGCTCGGTGGCGGTACCGCAGGAAGCCGCGCGTCGGAAGCCGCAGCAACGCGCTTGGCGTCGAGACTTCCGCGAGAAATCGCGATCGATCCTAGCGGCGGTCTGAGCGAAGAGGGGCGCGAGCTTGCGGCCAGGGTGGGCGCATCCGAAGACGACATGCTCCGTGAATATGCTCGAGCACGTCGCACGTCGGATCGCCGTTTGCCGGCCGAACGCCAAGCAGCACGGGAAGCCGCCCGTAACCGACCACGCGAAGGCGAAGTGCTGCCGGAACCTCAGCCGACCGCGCGCGAACCATCGCCGGGGCCTGCTGTCACCCCACAGTCGGAAGCGATCCAGACCGAGATCGCGCGGCGCCTCCGCACCGGCGAAGCGTTCGATGGGCCTGCTGCTCCACCTCCACCGCCGCGCGATCCGTTCACCGAGGCGGGCGAAGAAGGCGTGCAGCTTACCCGTGGCCAGGCCGAACAGAATTTCGACGTCCAGAACGACGAGAACAGCCTGCGCGTATCGGCGACGGGTGCGGGCGAGCAGGCGCGTCAGTTCTTCCAGGAGCAGCAGCGCCAGATCGCAGGAGCAGTCGAGCGGTTTCGTTCGAACTTCGGTCCCGACGCCGGTAACGCAGCCGACCGCGGCGAAGTCCTGAAGGATGCTGTAACGAAGCTGCGCGACAGCGGCGCCGAGGGCGTGCGCTCGCTCTACCGCGAGGCTGAAGCGCTTGGTGGCGACGGGCTGCGGCTTGAAACCAAGGGCATCCACGACGCAGCGACCGACGTCCTGATCGACGAGGCCGTGCCGGAGACGGTGAAGAAGGCGGTCAGCCAGGAGCTGGCACGCTACGGCATTATAGGAGACGCAGCGCCGACGAATGAGGCCGGCATCACCCGCGTTACGCTCGACGACGGATCGGCGGTTTCATTCCGTGGCCCGGTCAAGCAGCTGACGGCATCGAACGCCGAGGATCTGCGCAAGGCCGTGAACCGGCTCTACATGAGCGATCCGACGCGCGCTTCTCAGGGCATCAAGCCCGCGATCGACGATGCACTCGAAGCGGCGCTGACCAAGGGTGCGACCGAGGGCCAAGGGCAAATCGGTGCCGCCTACGGTGCCGCGCGTGACGCTTACAAAATCCAGCGGGGCACGTTCCACGCCAAGGACATCATCGAAAGCATCGTCGCCAACAAGAAGGGCACGAATACCCCAGTCCTTCTCCCCGAAAAGGCGATCGCGCAGGTTATTGGTGCCGGCGCGAAGGGCGTGTCGAACCTGCGGCAGACGAAGGCGCTGTTGCTGTCGTCGGGTACAGACCACGGTCGCCAGGCGTGGGCCGCTATCCAGCATCAGGGGCTGGCCGACATCTTCGACTCCGCGCTGTCGCGGAACGTGAACCACGGCAACGGCCAGATCGGCGATGTGATCAGCGGCGCGAAGCTTAACAGCGCGATAGACAAGTTCGGCGCCGACAAACTGCGCACGCTGCTGTCGCCGGAGGATTTCAACGGGCTCATGAAGCTGCGCCGGATCATTGGCACCGCGACGATCCCGATCAGCGGAACGACGAACCCAAGCGGGACCGCAACGAAGCTGATTAATTACATGAAGGCTGGCACGCTGCGGTTTGCAGGCGTGATCCCGGGCCTTGGTCATGTCGCAAACGCGGCGGTGGGACTGGCCAGCAAGGGCAAAGAAATTGCCGCCACCCGCAAAACCCTGGCCGGCATCACCTCGTACGACGGCAACCCGGAAACGGGTCGGCGCCTCGACCAGCAGGCTCGCGATTTCGTCCGCGAGTACATCGACAGCGGCAGCAGCGGCAAACTGGTCCCAACCTCGATCAACCTCTCGGCGACACAGGGGCAGGACAAATGACGAAACTCACCAACCCCATCCCGCTGTTTCTGGACCTGCGTGGCGCGTTGCTGGACGCCGGGTATATCTACATCGGTGTAGCAGGGCAGGACCCTGAGACGAACCCGATCCCCGTATTCTGGGATACGGCTCTGACCGTTCCCGCGACGCAACCGCTGCGCACCAGCGGTGGGCGGGTCGTGAACGGCGCCTACCCGGGGTCGATCTATTTCGCGCCGACCAATTTCTCGATGCGAACACGCGATGCGGACGGCAACCTGGTCGACTACTCGCCAACGCTGACGAGCACGGACGCAGAGTTTCAGCCCCTCGATACCGATCTATCGGCTATCGCCGCGCTGGCAACGACGGCCTACGGTCGCGCGCTTCTCACGCTCGCGAACCAGGCCGCGCTTCGGTCGGCTACCGGGATTCCCGATCCTCTCCCAGCGGTGGGCGGGACCGTCAGTGGTGATATCCTTCGTCAGAGCGCTGGCGCCCACGCCTATTACGTGAACCCTGCGTACACGCACTTCCGCGTGTTCGGTCCCGAAAACACGACGGACCCGACCAGCCAGCCCGGCGATCTGTGGCTGAAGCCGGCATGATGAGCATTCGCAACTTGGCCGGCGCGCTTGTCGAAGTGCAGATGATGGTCCGGAACGCAGCGAACATGCTGGTTCCGGTGCTTGTAGAGGCGCGCGATCCTGCGGGCGACCCGACTCCGACGCAGCCGCCAGCGCCCACATTCACAGTTTCGATATCGCCTAGCGCTGTAACCGGCGCGGTCAGCAAATCGAATGGCGCCAACGCTGTAACCAACGAGGCCACGGCTTCCACTACGGGCGGCGTCGCTCCGTTCGGGTTCGCCTGGGTATCTCAAGACGGAGCGATGACAGCGATAGCCCCCTCGGCCGCGGTCACGAGATTTTCCGCGTTCATCGTCGGCGGTGACAGCGCCGAGGACACGTTCATCTGCACCGTAACCGACGCCAGCGGAGCGACAGCCAGCGCAACAGTTGCCGCGTCGGTCTTCAATTATGGGACAGCCCTATGACTGACTACAGCGATTTCGTCCGCGACGATTACGAGCGGCCAATCATGGGTGCTTCGGTCCAGCTGTTTTCGATCGACGGCATGACGCTCGTTGATTCTGATGTCACGGGTCCAGACGGTCAATTCACCGTCTCGGCGCCTGACGCCCGCTATCTTCTCCAGGTCTCGTATGGCGCATCGTCACAGCGCTCCACGGTTCTGATCGGCACGCCTGCGGAGTTCGTCGGCGAAACGGGCCCGGCAAACAGTACCTTTACGTCGCTGGCAGCGATGAAGGCCGCACCCGCGACAAACAGGTCCTACATCCTCGCAGATCCCAGCGGCACAACGCCAGTCGTCTATGCCTATGTCGTCGGCAACTTCACCGGCCAGGCGGACGACATCAACGTGGTGAAGCTGGACGCCGTGCCGTTGACCACGGGCGCGCTGGTCGCTGGTGGGACCGTCTCGGGCACGCGCCCCGTCACCGACAAGTTCGTCGTCAACCTAGACGACGCCATTCGAAACGCGATCGGCGACCGCATCCTCGGCGGCGGCGCGGCCGGCTACGACGGCAACTACCCCAACGACGATCCGGCACATCAGGACTGGTACACGCAATACGAGCGCGCGCAGGGGCGTGGCAACGGCATCATCGTATCAAGCCAAGCGGCCATCCTGACCAACAACTTTAGCGGTGCGGCGGTCGGCCTGACCGTGGCGGCGCGGACGTCGAACTTCCACCCCGCTGTCGGTGGCGCTGTCGGGCTCGAGGCGCACGTCGTCAACGACAACACCGTCTCCGCGCATGACGCCTGGGCGATCTATTCCGAAGCCACGCGAGACAGCGACGACGTCGGCTCGATCATCACGTACGAGGCGGACAGCCGCAACAAGGGTGCGTATCACGCGATCCACCCTTACGCGCAGAGCGGCAAGCAGTCGGTGGTCCACCAGATCGCATCCGGCGGCGCGCTCACAGGCGTAGGCTGCGAAGACGTCTCGGCGGGTATCAACTTCCGCCACAACCCGACCAAGTTCGGCGCTGGCATCGTGTTCGGTAATTCGTCGATCCGCGACACGGACGGCAACGGCATCGGCGTCGGTAACGCGATCCTCTTCGCCCGCGGTCACCAAATGGCATGGTGCAACGCGGCGGGGCAGCAGACGTCGTTCATCTACGGGGCTGGCGCGAGCACCACGAGCAAGATGAGCATCAGCTTTCTCGATCTCGGCATGACGATCGGTGGGCCCAGCGACACGACGGTCGCGATCTTCCGGCCGGTGGGCGCCTCAGTCAACTACCTCGACTTCAGCGGCGCGCTTATCAACGAGCAGCCTGTCATCGCGGTCAACGGCTTCAACGCCAACATCGACCTGAAGCTGACGACCAAGGGCGAGGGCACTGTTGCGATCGGCAACGCCGCGAACTTCGTTGCCAATGGCTCTGGGACGCCCGTCTTCACCAGCACTCTGCCCGCCGGGATCACCCCGACCGTGAAGGAGTGGTGGGCCATCCACAACGCCAACGGCCAGTTTCGCCTCATTCCTCTGTTCGGAGTCTGACATGCCTGATTTTATCGAAGCCAACACGACAATCGACGCGGTCGCGGCGGTCACGCGCCACGGCAAAGAGGGCGGCGCCGTCTTCATCCTCACCGACAACCGGACGTTCGAACTGTCCGCGATGGACGTCGTGTCGCTTCCAGACGGCTTCCCGCGCTGGGTCGGCGGCGTCGAAAACTACATCTGAGGGGGCGGTATGAACATCGACGGCGATATCCTGATCGAGAACCTGAAGGTGCAGCGGAATGCCGCGCTGGATGCGTTGGCTATGGCTGACACGCAGCGGCGCATGCTCGAAGCGGAGAACGCGGCCCTGAAGGCTGACTTGGCAAAGCCCCAGCCGGAAGCATACTGCGCGACGTTCGACATGGCGCCACCTCCCGACGGCACTGTCAACCTGGGTGCTGGTGGTGCGTAGCTACCGCCTCTCGACCACGCAGCACCCTCATGCGCGTGGGGAGGGGGCGTGATGGACGTCTCTGCATTCATGAAAGCCATGACGCCCGGTGCTTACGGCATCTGGGGCCTCTTCGCTCTCGTAGCGCTCGCCTTGATCAAAGGCTGGCCGGCCATGGCTGAGGCCGCCCTCAAAGCCAAAACTGCGATGGGAGATCGTCGGTTGTCGCGGATCGAAAAACTGGAAGCGAAGATCGACGAGCAGCGCGTTTCGTATGAAGCGGAGATCGGCATTCTTCGCCACGAATTGAACAACGTTACGACGGCGTTCGAAGCGCTGTTGCTACTGATCGAGAGCAAGCCCGAGTCGGCTGCCCAGCATGTAGCCCGCATTCGCGAGATGCGTGAGAAGCAGTTCGCGCGCCAAGCAACTGAGAAAGCGGCCATCCGTGCGGCTCGAATCGTGAGCGCCGCTGCGGCTTCCAATGGAGTGGTGGAATGACGATCGACGAAATCCTAGCCGGTGTTCTGAAAGCCGAGGGCGGCTACGTGAACGACCCGAACGATCGCGGCGGCGAAACCAACTGGGGCATCACGGTCGGGACCGCGCGTGCGAACGGCTACACCGGATCCATGAAGACGATGTCGCGCGAGACTGCGCTTGCGATCTACCGCGGGCAGTACGTCATCGCCCCGGGCTTCGGCTTGGTCGCCAACGTGTCAGGCCCGATCGCGGCCGAGCTCGTCGACACCGGCGTGAACATGGGGCCATCGGTCGCGGGTCGGTTCCTGCAGCGCGCGCTCAACCTCGTCACGGATGCGGGGCTGGCGGTTGACGGCAACGTGGGGCCGGCGTCAGTGGCCGCTCTGAAGGCGTTCCTGTCGAGGCGCGGCAAGGAGGGTGAGACGCGCTTGCTTGCACTCCTGAACGCCTTCCAGGGGACTCGCTACGCCGAGCTTGCTGAGGGTCGGGCGGCGAACCGGTCGTTTATTTACGGCTGGCTGGCGAGGATCGCGGCGTGAGCATTAACGTCGTCCCGCTCCGCGAGGTGTCCGCCAACGACATCGCCGCGCAGTTCCGCCGCATGGCCGACGAGATCGACAGCGGGGACATTGAGCATATCGAAAGCATGGTCGCGGTCGCTGAGATCGACGGTCAGATCGTGCTCTACGGGTGGGGCAACATCGACGGGATGCGAGCAACCGGGATGCTGTCGCTGGGGGCCGCGCAACTCACCCGGCAGACGCTGGACGCTATGGAGGCGCAGGCATGACGACCAACGAGCGCCCCTGGTGGGCCCCCGACGCACGCGGCTGGATAGGGATCGGCGTCTTCGCGCTGTCCGTGATGCTGCTGAGTATGATGTACCGCAGCGCGTCTTTCCGAAACGACGAGTTCGTGCAGACGATCGCCACCCTCGTCATCGGGACTGCGTTCGTCGGCGGCGTCGTGGCGTGGGCCTATGCCGCAACCAAGGGTGGTGGCGAACTGGCCGACCGCAACGCGACGATCGTCGAGAAGCAGGCAGCATCACCCCAACCCGTCGTAATCACCAACCCGCCGGAAAATCCGGTGCCGATCGAGGAAGCCCGACCATGAACCTCCTCACCAAACTAGCCACCCTCCTCCTGAAAGCCGCCAAGCCCGTAGCGGTATCGATCGTCGCGAAGGCTGTCGCGTCGGACAAGGTGAAGCTGTCGAGGGAGGACGTGGTGGATGCTATCAAGGCTGAAGGGGCTAGGCAGGTCGGGAAGCGGCTGGGGGGTTAGGCTGCACGTCCAGTCCGACGCCTTCGTTGCCCTTCTGGTGCATCGCGCGCTCTGGCGGCAACACGGACGTATCGCCGGTCAGGAACACCCGTAGCCGCTCTCTGAACACTTGGCGTACGATCGGCTCGGCGGTATGCCACGGCCACCACGGACCCGCGTCGGCGAGCTCTGGCACCATCTCGGCAGGCGTACGCGCGGCTAGATCCATCGCCCAACGGTCGGTGCGTTCGTTTTCCATGTCGGGGGCGTTTGGCATTAGTCGCTCGAGGGAAAGTCGTTCACGAACGCGATCACCACGTCGAGGTCGTCCGCGGTGACGCCGCTCTCTTCATCGATCACGTCGCCTTCGTTCCAGGTTGCGCGGAACGCCTTCACTCGAGCTAGGGCGTCGTTGAGGTCTGGTGCTTGAGCCATCCTGCCACCCTCGCGCATCGGTGTTCGATTGCAAGGCGATTCGAGATCAGGCATCCGGCTTGGTGAACACGCGGATGCTGTCGGCTGCGACACCCGCGCCGATCCCGCCATCGTCGTCAGGGGTCAGTCGCACGAGTCTGACATCGAGGCCTAGCCGATCGGTTAGCTCGGCGTTCCAGATTTCGCGCCTGAACACCCATAGTCCCGCCGCTTCATCGTCGGGATCGTCGGTAAGCGCGATTGCTACATCAACGTCGCTGTCGGTGTGGTGATCCCCACGCGCCCGGCTGCCGAAAACATCTAACGCGGCGACGCGGGGGTTAGAAGAAGCCCATTCTTGCAGTCCGACCAACTCCTCGTCGGTCAAGCCTGGGACGCTGGCCTGCATCATCCTATTCTCTAGCTCACACAGTCAGCAGAAACGCCACCACCGCCAGCACGATGCACCCCGCCAGGATGCCGTTCACCCGAGCGGTGTCCTTCGCGTAATCGCGGCGGAAGTCGCCGTAGAGGTTGTCGTTCATTCGGGGCACCTTCCACGGATCTATAAACTGCGGGCGGCACTTTCCATGAAACGCTGGGTTTGTGAAAAGTGCCGCTCGGTGCGAAGTTGTTCAGAAATCGCGGACAGGTTGCAACTGCCACCGAGTGGGCTGCGATCGGGTGGGTCACGCTGCGGTACCTCCCACGACCTTCAGGACCGGCTCGGGAGCATCCGCGGTGAAGTCGGGATGCTGGGTCGACATATGCCGCTCGAGCGCGGTGAAATGCCGGTTGCAGCACGGGCAGACGCCGGCCTTCGCTCGCTTCGTAATCTTGGCGGCGTGGCCTTTGTAGCCGTTGGCTCGTCGCCGCTGATGCTCGGCTTCGTCGCGCGCTGCTTTCGCATCGTCCGCGTGCATGGCGACGCTCTGTTCGGCGCGCTGGCGTTGGCGTCTCTCCGCATCGAGTTGTTCGCGCAGCTTATCCGCCTCGCTCTTGCCGGTGTAGTGCTGCTGGTGGCCGTTCGGGCAGTAGAACCAGTTGCGGTCCTTACGCCGCTCGGCGTTCAGCGCTGTAGGCGAAAAGCACACTGCATGAACAGCAGCGCTCGGTGATCATCTCCTCCGAGACGTTCCACGTGATGTTACGACCGTCCTTCATCATCCTGCTCCAGTCTCAGCGGCGTTGAGGTGTTCGATGGGGAGGGGGACTTGTTGGGGGTGGTTGCGCTCGGTTTGGCGTGGTCGCAGCGGCCACGTTTCACGCAGTCCGTGGTTCACCGAATTGCCTTCGAGGTCGTAGCGGTCGGTCGATATCGACACCTTGGCGAACGTCCGCATCCCGGCCGCAAAGCCGACCGGCGATCGATGAATGACGCGTTGGTCAAGGCGCAACAGGTGGCGATCGGGGTACGTGCGGATGTCGCCAATCAGCTTGGCCCGAAATTCCATGCGCTCCATTGCATCGGCGCATTTTGCGGGCAGCGTGAATTCATCCGCCAGGAACTCGGTGGGCGCGCGGTCTGCCCATACATAGCTGATGTCCGAGGTGCCGAAGCCATCGGAATGCCACCCGGGCCGGTTGCCGATATAGTCGCCGGATACCCATAGCGTCTTAGCTGTCAGGTACACGTATCGACCGGCGAACGCGTCATGGTCGTGCGCCTCGATCGCGTGAAGGATCGGCATGAACTGGCGAAGGTTGGCCGGCACCGTCATCATCTCGCGCGGCGTCGCGATCGGACAGTACATCCAGAACATCATTTCGGTGGGCCGGATATCCACCAGCCCGAGGTCAAGCGGGAGTGCGCCGTAGATCATGGCAGCACCTCGAAGATGTAGAGGCCCAATTCCATCTGTACGAACACCGCGCAGAACCCGATGTAGCGCAGGTTGACGTCGCGCGGCATGGCGGTGCCCGTCTTGAAAGCGCGGAAGTGGCGGGCCTCGGTCGGCGCGTCGGTGTCGACCACGGCCCAGAGCCAGAACATCCCGCCTTGGTCCTGCATGCGGATTATCTCGGCACCGGTCGGCAGGTCCATCGAAAACGCTTCCAGCACCGGCATCTGGTATTTGAAGATCACTCGGCCGGTAGCCTCGGACATGCGCGGGCCGCGCGCGGTGGCATCCCACGTTGCGTCTAGATCGGTCGTTGGGGTATCGGTGTCATCGGCCATCACGCACCTCCATGCGGTTGGTCGGCCTCGCTCGGATTGCAGTCCGGGTGAGGCCAATATGGTTTTCCCTATCGCCCAAAAACGCTAGGACTTCCGTGGGGTCGTTTTCCGAGAACGGAGCACCAACGCCCGCCAAAAATGTCCAATCGCAGTTTACGGGCCCTTAACTGCGAATGCTTACGCCCCGGTAGCCATGAGGCGGGTTTGTCATCGCGATCGATGCGGACGGCCAGGGAGTAAGCGGATGCGGATACTGATCGTGGACGACGAGCCGGCGATGCACGACAGCTATCGGCGCAGCTTCGGTCGTCGGCGCTCCGACACAGGCGATACGCTGGGGACGATGGCGGCCGAACTGTTCGGGGATGACGGCAATGGCAAGGCCAGTCACGACGATTCTGAGTCGGGTATGGCTGGCGGCGATCCCGAATTCGTCGTGTCGTACAGCAGCCAGGGCCTCGACGCGGTCACGCGCGTCGAACAGGCGCTGGCCGCGGGCGATCCGTTCGCCGTGGCGTTCATCGACGTGCGCATGCCGCCCGGCATCGACGGTCGCGATACCGCGCAGCGCATTCGCGCGCTCGACCCTGAGATAAACCTGGTCATCGTCACCGGCTTTTCGGATTTCTCGCCGATCGAGATCAGCAAGGTCGCAGGGCCGACCGACAAGATCTTCTACCTCGCCAAACCGTTCGAGGTCGCCGAGATCGTCCAGGCGGCGACCGCGCTGGGGAAACGCTGGGAAGTGGATCGCGAACTTGCCTGCGCCCGCGCGACGCTGGCCGAACAGGTCGTCCAGCTCGAACAGCAAAGCGCCGAACTCGCCGCCAACGAAAGCCGGGCGAACCATATCGCCACGCATGATTCGCTGACCGACGCGCCCAACCGTCTGGCCTTCGTTCGCGCGCTGACCGAACGCACGCGGAGCGAGGGACTGTTCGCGACCGTGATGGTCGATCTCGATCGCTTCAAGCTGGTCAACGATACGCTCGGGCATCTGGCGGGCGATGCGTTGATCCGTGAGATCTGCGGCATCCTCAACCGCGCCGCACCCAAGGGCGCTATCGTCGCGCGACTGGGCGGCGACGAATTTGGGATCCTGTTCGATACGCCCGGCGAGGATGCGGCGGTGATGGCATGCGATACGCTGATCGCCGCCTGTTCGGTCAGTATCCAGGTGTTCGGCAGCTCTGTGCAGGGCGGTGCATCCGCCGGCCTGGTCGTGACGAACGGCGGACAGGACGCCGATCCCAATCATGTCATGCGCCATGCCGACCTTGCCCTCAACGATGCCAAGCGCGGCGGTCGCGGCATCGTCCGGCTGTTCGACAGCGGCATGGACGAAGGGATCCGGTTTCGCCGCCGCGTCGAGAACGGCCTGAGCCGCGCGATCGCGAACGACGAACTGAGCCTCGTCTACCAGCCGATCGTGTCGCGCGATGCGCTGGAAGTGAGCGGTTTCGAAGCGCTGCTCCGCTGGAATACGCAGGAATATGGGCCGATCAGCCCGGCTACGTTCATTCCGATCGCCGAGGAATCGAACCTGATCCACGAACTCGGTGACTGGGTGCTGGGCCAGGCGCTGGAAACCATGAAGCAATGGCCCGGCCAATATGTCTCGGTCAATTTCTCGCCGCGTCAGTTCCGGCGTCAGAACTTCGTCGGTCATATTCTCGAGAGCGTGCAGCGGGCCGGCGTCGAGCCGGCGCGGTTGCAGATCGAGATAACCGAGACGGCGATCTTCGACGATGCCGAGCGTGCCGCGGAGACGCTGTACAGGTTGCGCCAGATGGGGTTCCGCATCGCACTCGACGACTTCGGCACCGGCTATTCGTCGCTCTACAACATCCGCAAATTCGCGCTCGATTGCCTGAAGATCGACCGCAGTTTCATCGACGGCATGGGTCGTGAGCGGGAAAGCGCCGCGATCGTCCATTCGATCATTCACCTCGGTCGCGCGCTGGGCCTGGAGATCATCGCCGAGGGCGTCGAGACCGAGGTCCAGGTGCAGGCACTGCGGCTTGCCGGTGCCAGCCATCTGCAGGGGTTCTTCCTGTCGCACGCGGTCTCCGCCGCGGAGGCGCTCGACATCGCACGGCTGCGCTTCCTGAACGATGACGAGCCGCGGGTCCACGTGCCTTGGGTGGGAACCGGGACGCACGGCTGATGCACCAGGCCTCGCTCATCCGGGAGCCGGCGTCACTGGGCGCGAAGCTGGTGATGATCATGACCGCGGTCGGTATCGTCGGTGCCCTGGGTATCACCTTGCTGCTGGCCGCGATCATCACGCCCAGTTTCGAGAAGCTGGAGGCGCGCGCGACCGCCGCCCAAGTCGATCATGTGCGCGCCGCGATCGGCGCATTCTCGCTCCGGGTCGAGAACGCCGCGCGGGACTATGACGACCGGAAAGGCGACTTCGACGTTGACGGAGTGGCGTATGTCGCGACCGATCGACGCGTCGTCAGCGCCCGGTGGAATGGGGCCGCGGGCGGTGTCGATACCTCTATGCAGACGCATTTCCGCGCCGCGATCGCGCGGATGCACCTGGCGCCCGTGATGGCGGGGAAAAACTCGACCAGCTTCTACGCGCGGATCGGCAATGGCGTCGCGGCGATCGGCGTCGCGCAGGTCGGGCATGCGGGTGACGGGGCACCGCGCGGTTACGTCGTGATGGCGCGGGAACTCCATTCGCAAGGAATGTCCGACTTGCTCCGGTTCGACGCACGGGTCGAACCGATGCCGCTCGGTAACAATCCTGTGGTGGACCCGGACAGCCGCAAGCTCACCATCGCCGTGCCGATGATCGGCGCGGACGGGCATGCGGTGGCCAGTACACGGTTTAGCGTGCCGCGCGAGGTGTCGATGCTTGGCCGGCGCGTGCTGATGCTCGCGGTGGCGGGGTCGATCGTCCTGCTGCTGCTCGTCCTGACCGTGTTGCGCTGGATGATCGCCCATCTCGTGCTGCGCCCGCTGCACCGCGTGGAGCGGCACATGCAGCGCGTTCGTGCCTCGGGCTCACTCGCATTGCTGCACGAGGAGTCGCGGCGCGACGAGATCGGTTCGCTCGGCCGCAGCTTCAACGCGATGCTGCGCCAGCTGAAGGACCTGCGGGGGCAACTGCAAGTCCAGTCGTTCGATCTCGGCCGCAGCGAGAGCGCGGTCGCCGTGATGCACAATGTCCGCAACGCGCTGAACCCGATCAGCACGATCCTCAGCCAGGGAGTCGCGCAGAGCCCGCCGATCGACCGCGCCGTGCTCGACAGAGCGGTCGTCGAACTCGCCGGCGACGACGTTCCGAACGATCGACGCGAGAAACTGGTCGCCTTCGTCGCCGCCGCCGTACAGGCGCAGGTAGACGATCGCGAGAACACCCGCCGCGAACTAACCATAGGCCGCGAAGCGTTGGCGCATGTGCTGGAAATCATCGGCCAGCAACAGGAGGCCGCCAACGAGCGCCTGACGCTGGAGCCCTGCGACGTTACGGAAATCATAGCGCGCAACGCGACCATCGCGCGCTATTCGGAAGATGCATCGATCGCGTTCAGCTTTCCCGCGCAGGAACACCAGGTGATGGCCAACCGCGTCATCCTCAGCCAGGTGATCGGCAATTTGTTCGGCAACGCGGCGGAATCGATCGTCGCGCGTGGGCAGGGTAGCGGAACGATCGCTGCCGCCGTCACCGACTGCGGTAGCCGCGTGACGATTGCTATACGTGATGACGGCGAGGGCTTCTCGCCAGAAATTGCCGCAGCGCTGTTCCAACGCGGCTTTTCGACCCGCGCGCACAAATCGGGCGGACTTGGTCTGCACTGGTGCGCCAATTCGATGAGGGCGATGGACGGGGCGTTGCGGCTGGAGAGCGACGGGCCGGGGCGGGGTGCGGTCGCGACGCTCACGCTCCCTACCGCGCGTGCGATGTCTGCGGCGGCCTGACGCACAAGGGTATCCCGCGGCCGACTGGCGTTGGTACGGACATATGCGTGCCGCGCCGCGTTTGCAGGCATGGTCCGGAAACCGACAAGCGGACGATGGGGAATTTTACGTGACGACCATAACTGGCGCCGACGCCGGATCAAACGCCGATAGCCCGTTCAGGATGTCACGCAGCGCATGGTGGCAGGTGCTGAAACGTAGCTGGGCGCAGTCGGGCGAGGACAATATCAGCCTGATCGCGGCGGGCATCGCGTTCTACGGCTTCACGACGATCGTGCCGCTGTTGGCGTCGATCGTGCTGATCTATGGCCTGGTTGCGGACACGAGCACGGTGGTGGCGAACATCCGCGCGCTGTTCGGCGTGCTGCCCGACGATGCGGCGCGGCTGATCGGCGACCAGCTCGCTACCGTGGTCGGCACGTCGGAGGGCAAGAAGGGGTTTGGCCTGATCATCGCGCTCGGCATCGCGCTGTACGGCGGCACGAAGGGCGCGTCGGCGATCGTTACCGGTCTGAACATCGCTTACGAAGAGCGCGAGACGCGGGGGTTCATCGCGCTGAACGTGCTGGCTTTCGGCGTGACCCTGGGCGCGGTGGTGCTGGCCCTATCGGCGGCTTTGTCTACCGCGGCATTCGCCCTGCTCGACAGTTTGATTCCCGGGGCGCCCGGCATCGTGCTCACCGGCATCCGGTTGCTCAGCTATGTCGTGCTGGCGATGATCGCGATGACCGCGGCTGCGTGTCTTTACCGGTTCGGGCCGGACCGTCAGAAGGCGAAATGGGCGTGGCTGACGCCGGGGTCGGTGGCAGCGACGCTGGTCTGGCTGGCGGCGACGTTGGGGTTCGGCTTCTACGTATCGCGATTCGGCAATTACGGCGCGACCTATGGCTCGCTCAGCGCGGTGATCGTGCTGCTGACCTGGTTGTGGCTGTCGGCTTATGTCTTCCTGCTGGGCGCTGAACTGAATTCGGAACTCGAACACCAGACGACCAGCGATACCACGACGGGTCCTGCACGGCCGATCGGCCAGCGCGGTGCGGCCGTCGCGGATACCGTGGTGACTGGCGAGGCCGAGGCTTCCGTGCCTACGCCCGCGGCGAAGCGTCCCGGTCTCGCCCTCACCGGCGGGCAGGTGGGGATGGCGGCGCGGTTGATCGGACCAAAGATCGGGCTCCCGGCGACGTTGGCGACTGCGGGCGGCCTGGTTGCGTTACGCCGTGGATCGGCGCGCAACGGTGCGCTGTTGCTGACCGCGGGAGCTATCCTTGCCTGGATCACACGTCCTGCGCGCAATGATGGCTAGTCTGAAGATTTTCTTCGACGGCGGTTGTCGGCCCAACCCGGGACGGATGGAAACCGCGGTGGTCGCGCGCGGCATCGTCTATATCGACGACGACGTGGGCGAAGGGACCAACAGCGATGCGGAATGGCTCGCGGCGATCCACGCGTTGCGGGTGGCGCAGGTGCTGGGCGAGCGCGACGTCCGGCTGGTCGGCGACTCCGCGCTGATCGTTGCGCAGGCTAACGGAACACAGAAATGCCGGACCGCGACGCTGGCCGCGTACCACGCGACTTTCGTGGAAATGGCTGGCCGGTTCGACCGGGTGCGGGTCCGGCAAATCGGTCGGGCACAGAATTTAGCGGGTATCGCGCTCGACAAGCGGCGTAGTTGACGCGCTAGTCCGACTGCTGGCGCGCTACTGCGTCGAGAATCATGCCGCCGGCCATGAAAACGGCGATCGGGCAGCAGGCGAACAGCAGCCAGCCGCCATAGCCCGGATATTGCTGGAGATAGTGCACGCCGCGCTCGACCGCGCCGAGGCCGAGCCCGTAGATCACGAGGAACGCCTCGAACTTGGTCTTGATCACGAAGAGACGTGTGAAGCGATGCCACATGGCAGACGTCAAGCAATGCCTGTGCCAATGGCGGAAATCAGCCATTCCCGCGTTGATGAAGATGGTTAAGTGTCAATTAACCCGACAAGGTCGAGCGCTTCAAGCAATGCGGCACGAGCGTGCTCGATTTGCGCGATGAGCGGCGGGTTGCCGATGTCGGCCGGGTCGATGGCTTCGGGCCAGTGGGCGGAGATCACCGCAGCGATCCGGTCGAGCTTCGCATGATCGACCAGGAAACGCGGGTCCACTGTGGCGGGATCGCATACGACACGGAGGCGCAGACAGGCGGGGCCGCCGCCATTGGCCATCGATTCGCGGACGTCGACGACCTTGAGCCGGCGTATCGGGCCATTGCCGGCGACATGCTCCTCCAGCCACCGCCATACCTCGGCATTGGCGCGCGCTTCCTGCGGCAGCACGAGCGTGGCGCCGTCCGCTGTCGAGACGAGTTGCGCGTTGAACAGATAGGAGGAGACCGCATCGGCGAGGCTAACGCGGTCGGCCGGAACCTCGACGATTTCGACCTCGGGCATCATGCGCGTCAAGTCGGCGTAGAACCGGTCCTTGTCGGCAAAGGCGTGTTCGTGCGCAAAGAGAACGCGTTCGTTGGCGACCGCGACGACGTCGTTGTGGAACGCGCCCGCGGCGATCGCCGCGTCGGACTGCGCGACGAACAGGGTGCGGGAAGGGTCGAGGCGGTGGGTGCGGGCGACGGCTTCGCTCGCCTCGCGGTGCTGGCGCGCGGGGAATGGGCCGCCGGATATGCCGTAGACGAAGATCTCGATGCCTGGTGCGTCGTGGTTGGCGCACAGCCGCATGTGGTTGGCCGCTCCCTCGTCACCGAACGGCGGCGGCACAGGCGGGTGCAGCGCGAAGGCGGGATCGGCGAACGCGATCCGCAATTGCGCGAGTGTTGCCGGCCATTCGTGGCTGCGATGCGGCATCGTGACGAGGTTCGCGACGGTCAGGTGGCAGCGGCCATCGCGCGTGTCGGAAGCAGGCGACACGGTAGCGGCGTTCGCCGCCCACATCGCCGATGCGGAGAGCGACTGCGCGCGCAGATGATCGGGCGTGGAAGCGTAATTGGTCGCGAGCGACGCGAGCCAGCGATGGTCCGGTCGCGGGTGGGGCAGCAGGATGCCCTGGACGAGCCCGAGGTCGAGGTTCGCGCGCATCTTGGCGATGCCCTGCAACGCTGCCGCGCGGGGGTGCGCGACGGCACCGGCGTTGCGTGTGGCGGCGAGGTTTCCGGGGCTGAGGCCGGCGTAGTTGTGGCTTGGACCGATGAGGCCGTCGAAGTTGATCTCCGCTATCATCGTCACAGTCGTGCCACGTGGAGGACGGTGTCGTCGTGACCGATGCCGAGCGTTTTCGCGCAGTCCTCGCCGAGCGCGATACCGTCGTCAGTCTCGCGTACCGACCCGAAGGCGCAGCGGAAGTCGCCGAGCGTTCCGGCCGCGACAAGCGATTCCACGCCGCCGTCGCGGTCGATCGAGGCCACACGCGCCGCGCGGGCTTCGGCGATCGAGCGCACCTTGTCGGTTTTTGCAGTCATCGTCGGACCGCCGTCGAAGATGTCGACATAATTCTCGAACGCGAAGCCTTCATTCTCGAGCATCCGCATCGCCGCGCGTCCCGACGGGTGCGGCAGGCCGATCGCGGCGCGCGCGGATTCGGACAGCATCGCGGTGTAGATCGGGTGTTTCGGCATCAGATCGGCGATGAACTGGTGGCCGTTGATCGCATTGAACTGATCGGCGTCCTGGAAATTCATTCCGAAGAACCGGCCCGCCAGCCCATCCCAGAATGGCGATCCGCCGGCTTCGTCGATGATCCCACGCAACTCGGCGAGCATCCGGTCGGCAAAGCGCGCACGGTGTGCTTTGATGAACAGATAGCGGCTGCGGGAGAGCAGCAGGCCGAGCCCGCCGGCGCGTTCGCCCGGATGCAGGAACAGCCCGCCGACCTCGCTCGCACCCTCCAGATCGGTGGCGAGGCTCAGCATGTCGGCGCGGAACGTGCGGCTTAGTTCGCGGCTGTGCTGCGTCAGCGTGCCGATACGGTAGCTGTAGAACGGATAGCTCTGCCCGACCTGCGTGAAGATCTGGCAGGTGCCGCGCACTTCGCCGGTCCGGGCATTTTCGAGCACGAGGACGAACAACTCGTCCTGCAGCCCACCTTCGGTCCGTGCGAAGGCGGCGTGGCTGCGTTCGAGCTTGGCTTTCAGCGCGCGGCGGTCGGGCGGCAGGTTGGTGAAGCCGCCGCCGGTCAGCTTGGCCATTTCGTAGAGATGCTGGAGATCGGCATCGACGGCCGCGCGGATACGGAAACTCATAGACGGCCCTCGGCGATACGCAGGATGGTGACCGCCGACAGCGCGGCGCGCTCGGCGAGGCTGTCGGGGATCATGAACTCGTCGGCCGAGTGGATCGCGCCGCCGCGGACCCCCATCGTGTCGACGACCGGCACGCCCGCTGCGGCGATGTTGTTGCCGTCGCAGACCCCGCCGGTCGCGGTCCAGCCGATCGTCAGCCCGAGGTCGGCGCCCGAGGCCTGCACCAGATCGAACAGCCGCGCTGCGCCGCTGTCGATTGGCTTGGGTGGGCGGTTGAAGCCGCCATGGACCTCGATCCGCACATCGTGTTCGGCCGCAGCCAACGCGACCGCGGAGTCGATGTGCGATTGCGCCCGCACGATATCGTCGCGCGTGGCCGGGCGAAAGTTGATCCGCAGTACGGCAAGATCGGGGACGACGTTGTTGGGTCCGCCCCCCTCGATCCGCGCCGGGTTGACCGCCAGTTGTGGCCCGGCGACCTTGGCCAGCCGCACCGCGATATCCGCCGCGGCGACGACGGCGTTGCGGCCATCCTCCGGGTTGCGCCCGGCGTGCGCGCTGCGCCCGCGGACGACGATTGAGAAATTGCCCGTACCGCCGCGCGCACCGGCCAGCGTGCCGTCGGCGAGCGCCGGTTCGTAGGTCAGCGCCGCGATCTTGCCGCGGGCCGCAGAGGCCAGCAACGGCGCGGAGGAGAAGGAGCCGGTTTCCTCGTCGGAATTGATCACGACGTCATAGCCGATCGGCGAACCGCTTGCTTCGACCGCCCGCAGCGCGGCGAGCATCACGGCCAGCCCGCCCTTCATGTCCGCGACACCCGGGCCGTTCAGCGTCCCGTCGTCCCGCTTCGTGAGCGTCTGGAACGGGTGGTCGACCGGGTACACCGTGTCCATGTGGCCGGTGAACAGCATGCGGACCGGTGCATCGGGGCGCACGGACACATGCAGATGATGACCATGCTGGAGCGCAGAGACGCTTCCGTCGGCGGCGACGTGTTCAGCGGCTGTGGGCTCGACCAGGGCGACGTCCCCCGGGAGCACGCCGAACGCGTCGGCGAGCAGCCCGGCCATCGTCGCGAGGCCCGCCAGGTTGCGTGTGCCGCTGTTGACCGCCGCCCAGGCTTCCACCTGTGCGAGCATCGGTGCCGCGCGGGCGTGCGCCACCGCGTCGCGTTCGATTGTCGATAATCCTCTCATCCCGCCAGCCTAGCGGCAGGCGGCACGCGGGGGAACCGTCAGAAGCTGTAGACGAGTGCGGCGCGGCTGGTGGTGTCGGTCGAGACCGACCCGATCGGCGGCGTGCTTTCATATTGCACGTTGTACGAAAGCGAGGCGGAGAGCGGGCCGATCAGTTTGGCGGTCAGCGCTGTCGTGCCGCTGACCGTGCTGTTGTCCTGCTGGACATAGGCGGACGCCAACTGGCTGACGGTGAGGCCGCTGGTCAGGCGCCAGCGAAAATCGACCGTCCCACGCGCAGCAATGCTGCTCTGCACGACGGTGTCGGTGAATTGGGTGTAGCGATAGGCCGGCCCGAGTTCGAGATCGAGCTTGGTCCGTGCCGTCTTCAGCACGCTGTAGCCCGCGCCGAGCGAAGTCGAATAGCGGTTATTGTAGCCGAGGAATCGGTCGCTCTCATACTGCGCGGCGCCGTAGATGTAGGCGCGGTCGTCGATCTTGAAATTGGGTTCGTACGAGGCGAGGTAATGCTCGCGCACGGTGACGTCCTGGTTCGACTGATAGTCGGCCTGAGCGTGGAATTTGTGCCGCCAGCGCAGGCCTTCGCGGGTCAGGTCGAGCACCGCGCTGCCGCCGGCGGTATCCGAATTGCCGGTGGTCAGATAGCCGCCGACCTCGGCCTTGCCGCGCCACAGGTCGAGGAAGCTGGCCTGTCGGATCACCGCGGTGCGTTGCGCGGCGCGGTCCGCCTTCCATTTCTCGGCGATCGCGAGCACGGCGTCGCCGCTGAGCGGATCCGCGGCCCGTGCGTATTTGACGATCGTCGAGACGTCCGCCTCGTTGCCCGCTTCCAGCGCGGCGTCGAGCATCGCCCGGATATTTTCGGGGATCATGACCGAGCTGGGATCGGCGGCATTGCCCAGCAACAGGGGAGCAGCCAGCGGGGCGAGAAGGAGCAACAGGCGACGCACCGCATTGCCGTAGCGTGCACGGTTCGCGTTGGGAACCGCTCAGCCGCCGCGGGTTGCGCCCAGATGTGGCGCGAAGGCGGCGAGTACCTGTTCGTAGAGCGACTTCTTGAACGGTACGATCGTCGCCAGCAGGTCCTGCGGATCGAGCCAGCGCCATGCGCGGAACTCCTGGTGTTCCGTTGCGATATCGATGTCGGTGTCGGTGCCGAGGAAGCGGTACAGGAACCAGCGTTGCCGCTGGCCGCCCCACTTGCCCTTCCACACCTTGCCGACCAGCTCGGTGGGCAGGTCGTAAAACAGCTCGTCGGGCGCTTCGGCGAGCAGTTCGACATGCTCGGGCGCGACGCCGGTTTCCTCGCCGAGTTCGCGCAGGGCGGCGGTCTGCGCGTCTTCGCCGGGGTCGATCCCGCCCTGTGGCATCTGCCAGGCTTCGAGCGTCGAATCCATGCGCTGGCCGACGAACACGCGGCCGTCTGCATTGACCAGCATCACGCCGGCGCAGGGGCGGTAGGGGAGATCGTCAAGGTCGGGCACTTTGGTCTCCGGCAGCGCTTGGGGGGCGGGGCGCGCGTGCCTAACTAGGTGCGATGATCCACGTCGTCCATCATCCCGATTATGTCACCGCGGCGCCGGCCAAATCGACCTATCGCTGGAACAAGAACGGTCTGATCCGCGACCTGTTGCTCGACCGCGGCGCGGCTATCGCCTGGCATCTGCCCGAAACAACGCCGCGCGTCTGGCTGGAGGCAGTGCACGACGAGGATTACGTCGCCGAAGTT